>ENA-OREN01000216-OREN01000216.1-marine-metagenome-genome-assembly--contig:-NODE-216-length-86162-cov-4.828704_pt1 | contig 86162 bp, 78 predicted proteins | sample MGYA00248624_ERZ508555 | MGnify/ENA primary metagenome ERZ508555 (study PRJEB26222, sample SAMN06267773) | marine metagenome | isolation source: Saanich Inlet, British Columbia, Canada | place...
GCCCAGCTCTTCTTGGACCTCAAACAAGGACCAGATGACGGACGCGGAACCGCTCTGTAAATAGCCGTCCACATCCTTGGCAAGCTCGGTCAGGTAATGGGTAAGCTTGGCCGCGTCTGGCATGGGCAGTTAACGCAATCCTGAGCTGGCCCGGAAAAAGCCGTTGCCGTCAGGCCAGCGGAGCCGCCAATTTTCCTTGCACCCCGCAATATGGGTGGTTTTCAAATTCACGTTCCAACCGCTTGTCTTTAACAAATCCGCCCACCAGTCCAACGACTTGGCAATCACATGAGTGGCATCCTGATCGTAATCGGGGACGATGTAATGGCCGCATTTATCGTCGGCTGCCAGCGGCACGACCACGAACAGATTGTCCGCATTCAACGCCGCCAATCTAAGAAACAGGCGGAGATCGTTTTCCGGTACATGTTCGAGGACATCCTTGGCAATGATCCAATCATAGCGTTCGGGGAACAAGGCCACATCGCCGACGCCTTCGATACGGCGGCAGAAATCGCGCACTTCGGTGTCGCAATTGTCGATGGCGTAGGGTGATATGTCGGCGCCGTAGGCTTCGAAATCAAAGATGCGCAAGGCCTTTACGAGGTACCCCTTGGCGCAGCCGAAATCCAAGATGCTTTGCCCAGCCTCGATCGGAAGCTGGCGCACCAGATGGTAGGCCATGCGCAAGGTCAGCTCCGGCATCCAGCGATAGTTGGTGTAACCGGACACGCCGGTGACGGCGCCGAACTCGAAATATTCCCGGTCGAACGGAACCTGTTTATAGAGTTGATCCATGGCGTTTTGCCTTATTTTTAGGGAAAATTGATGTGCTCGGGCGGCTCTCCCGGCGTGAAATCCAACCCGCCGGCGCTGCTCAATTCCTTGACCATGCGATTGTTGCGCATGAACAGACAGGCGGCGCAATTCTGGCGGGGATCGAAAAATGGGCGCACATGTTCGGTGTACAGCTTTGCAACGTCGGTATTGGAATGGGTGCCCCAGCGCTCTGCATCGAAGCGGCGCTCAGGCTCTTCGTCGCCAGCCAGCACGGTGACCGAATCGCACGGGTAACAGGCGGAATGGCCGTTCGCCTCATGCCCGGTTGTATCCCAAAAGGTGTTATAGACCTGCAAAAAACACTGCCCGCCGTCCCAAAGCTCTTCCGCCTCTGTCCCCTCGCCGTGATATTTCAACTGGTGGAAGATGCGCTTCAAAGGTTGGCCGTCCACATCGATAAAGCCGAGCTGGAACAAGCGCTCCGCCAGCGCCCCATGGGCCGCCAGTTGGGCGCTCCTGCTCAAATTGCAATCGGCCAGCACGCGGCAGTAATCGAAGCCGTTGTCCTCTAATGCCCCATCGATGCGAGCCAGGATATCGTCATCGGTCCAGGGGCCGTGGACATAAGATAAACCCACCGTGAGGGCGTCATTGTGGCGGATCGTCTCCGGCATGTACTGGGCATCAAAGCGCTGGCCTGGATAATGGGGCGAAGCGTCTTCCGGTGTGATCGACAGGCGAATCCATTGGAAATGGCGGTAGATGTCTTCGTCGATATGGGGCGGGAAGCCGTTGGTGATCAGGCCGAGATCCATATCTAAACCGGCCAGCCAATCGACAAACTCTGCGAAATGGGGCCAGAGGTTGGGCTGACCACCGCCCGATAATATCAGCCCGCGAAGGCCGATATCCGCGCCAGTGGCTTCCCGGTAGCGGTCGTTATATACCGCGAAGTTATCCCGGTTGTAGCGCGCCTGATCCTCGCCCAGCGCAGTCACGAACGCCTTCGCCTCATCAAGCGTGATGGCGTCGGCCCTATTGCGCCGGATGGTCGAACAATAAGGGCATTTGGAGGCGCACACCTGGTGCAGGGTCATGGTGGCGCGGATGATGCTGGCAAACCCGGTTTCGCGGTATTTGTCGAAGATCGGCTGGTGATAGGCCAGCTTGGTGCCGGTGGCGGTATAGCTTTGCTCGGACCCGGTAAGCTGGTGGCGGATGCTTTTTGGATCGGTTGCAACCGGCTCGCGCTCCCGCATCCCCGATCCGGTCAGATCGCTTGCAAAAATATCGAACGATGCGGTGTCGCCGCGGGCCTCGAAGTTATCGATAATGAAGCGCGCCGCCTGGGCGTCCAGGGGCCTGCGTTCAATCAAATCACCCGAATCGGCAACCAGATTAAAATGCGTATGGACCGCATGGTTGCGCCCGCCCTGGCGCGAACGGAGGCGGATTTCGTACCCCCCAGCCCCGGCCCGAAGCCTACCGCTGATATCAAATCGCTCGGTCTGGCGGCGAAGAGGCGCAGCGCCGCCGGGCTCGGCATTGGCATGGAAGATCGTCATTGGATCGGCCTTCGAATTTTTCACGCGCGTTATCATAGTATTTATTGAGTATCATAGTACCCAAGAGAACTTTAAGAGCGGTAAACAAGCCAAATCCTCGCTAGCTTTTTCGCTCTCGGCGCGTCATATAAGTGGATGGCCAAAAGCAACGGAAAAAAAGCTCCGAAAAGCGATGCGCGCTCCGTTATCGCGGTGCGCGGCGCGCGCCAGCACAATCTTAGAAATATCGATGTTGATATTCCCCGCGACACCTTGACCGTGATCACCGGCCTGTCCGGGTCGGGCAAATCGTCGCTAGCCTTCGATACCATCTATGCGGAAGGCCAGCGCCGTTATGTGGAAAGCCTGTCGGCCTATGCCCGCCAGTTCCTGGAGCTGATGCAAAAGCCGGATGTAGATTCCATCGACGGTTTGTCGCCAGCGATCTCCATCGAGCAAAAGACTACGTCCCGCAATCCCCGCTCCACGGTCGGCACGGTGACCGAGATTTGGGACTATATGCGCCTCATGTTCGCGCGCATTGGCGTGCCCTATTCGCCGGCCACCGGCCTGCCCATCGAAGCGCAGACCGTCTCGCAGATGGTCGATCGGGTGATGGAGATGAAGGATGGCGCGCGGCTGTACCTGATGGCGCCCATCGCGCGCGGGCGCAAGGGCGAGTACCGGCGCGAATTGGCCGAGCTGGCCCGGAAGGGTTTCCAGCGGGTCAAGGTGGACGGCGAGCATTACGAGATCGACGAAGCGCCGACCCTGGAGAAAAATTTCAAGCACGATATCGAAGTGGTGGTCGATAGGCTGGTTGTCCGCGAAGGCCTGGAGCAACGCCTCGCCGATTCATTCGAGACGGCGTTGGAGCTGGCCGACGGTCTGGCCATCACCGAAGACGCCGACGACGGCGCCCGGGTCACGTTTTCGGCCAAGTTCGCCTGCCCGGTGTCCGGCTTCACCATCGAAGAGATCGAGCCGCGCCTGTTTTCCTTTAACAATCCATTCGGCGCCTGCCCGTCGTGTGACGGGCTCGGCACACAGATGTTTTTCGATCCCGGCCTGGTAGTCCCCGACGACCGCCTCAGCCTGACCGAGGACGCCGTCGGGCCGTGGGCCAATTCGGGCTCTCAGTATTACCGCCAAACCCTCGACAGCCTCGCGGCCCATTTCAAGATTGATCTCAATGCGCCCTGGTCGAAGCTCAGGAAAAAGCACCGGGAAGTCATATTGTTTGGCACCGGGAAAACCGCCGTCACCATGCGCTACAACGACGGCAAGCAGGCCTACGACATCAAAAAGCCATTCGAAGGCGTGGTCCCCAATATGGAGCGGCGCTGGAAGGAAACCGACAGTGCCTGGGTGCGCGACGAGCTATCGCGCTATCAAACCGTCTCCGGTTGCGAGATCTGCGAAGGCTACCGGCTGAAACCGGAAGCGCTGGCGGTCAAGATCGACGGGTTGCACGCCGGTCAAGTGGCGCGCATGTCCATCGACGAAAGCCAGCTTTGGTTCGCCGGGCTGCACGAGCGCCTGACCGACAAGCAGAACGAGATCGCTCTCCGCATCTTGAAGGAAATTAACGAGCGGCTTGGGTTCTTGAAAAACGTCGGGCTTGAATACCTTACGCTGGCCCGGGCATCGCGCACATTATCGGGGGGCGAAAGCCAACGTATCCGCCTTGCCTCGCAGATCGGATCGGGGTTGACCGGCGTCCTTTATGTGCTCGACGAGCCGTCCATTGGCCTGCATCAACGGGACAACGAGCGCTTGCTGGCGACTTTGGTACGGCTTCGCGATCTCGGCAATTCGGTGGTCGTGGTCGAACATGACGAAGACGCCATCCGCGCCGCCGATCATGTCATCGACATGGGCCCTGGCGCCGGTATCCATGGCGGACTGATGGTCGCGTCCGGCACGCCCGAAGAAATCATGGCGTCCTCGGAAAGCCTCACCGGTCAATATATGACCGGCTTCCGCCAGATCGAAATCCCCAAGGAACGCCGCCCCGGCCACAAGGGGCAAATATTGACGGTCGCCGGCGCCAGCGAAAACAACCTCGACAACATCACCGCCGAATTTCCCCTCGGCACCTTCACCTGCATCACCGGCGTATCGGGCGGCGGCAAATCGACCCTTGTGGTCGAGACATTATATAAGGCGCTGGCGCGCCGCCTGAACGGCACCCGCGTCCATCCGGGCGCCCACGACCATATCGCCGGCATCGAATTTCTCGATAAGGTGGTCGATATCGACCAAAGCCCCATCGGGCGGACGCCGCGCTCCAACCCGGCCACCTACACCGGCGCCTTTACGCCGATCCGGGATTGGTTTGCGGGGCTGCCCGAAGCCAAGACCCGCGGCTACAAGCCCGGGCGCTTTTCCTTCAACGTCAAGGGTGGGCGCTGCGAGGCCTGCCAGGGCGACGGGCTAATCAAGATCGAAATGCATTTCCTGCCCGACGTTTATGTTCAGTGCGATCAATGCAAGGGCAAACGCTACAACCGGGAAACCTTGGAGATCGCGTTTCGCGGCAAATCCATCGCCGACGTGCTCGACATGACCGTCGAGGAAGGCTTGGAATATTTCAAGGCGGTGCCCTCGATCCGCGACAAGATGCTGACCCTCAACCGGGTGGGCTTGGGATACATCCATTTGGGCCAGCAGGCGACGACTTTGTCGGGCGGCGAGGCGCAACGGGTCAAGCTGGCCAAGGAGCTTTCCCGCCGTTCCACCGGCAAGACATTATATATACTGGACGAGCCGACCACCGGGCTACATTTCGAAGACGTGAAAAAGCTGATCGAGGTGCTGCAGGCCTTGGTTGATCAGGGCAACACCATCATCGTCATCGAGCACAATCTGGAAGTCATCAAGACGGCAGACTGGATCCTCGACCTCGGCCCCGAGGGAGGCCACAAGGGCGGCCGCATCATCGCCGCCGGCACCCCAGAAGACGTCGCCGAAACGGAGGGAAGTTTCACGGGCGCGTATCTGGCGCAATATCTGGGGCGCAAACGAAAGAAGCGGAAGCGGGCGTGATCCCTTCCATACCCGCTCTGTTATTGTTGTGATAGCTCATCAGCATCACCCGGTGAAGATCAAAGGCGTAGAGGCGCGCGCCACGCATTCGAGCGTTACCCCCTTCAAGAACCGCTCCAACTCCGCTTTGGTTTCGGCCAGACCTACCTGCTCGCCTTCGCTTTCGCTGAGGGTGATGCCTTGTAGGCGAGCGCCGGCCTCCATCATGGCGGCGGCCGCCGTGAGTGTGTGGCTGATAGCGCCAAGATAGGTGCCGGCGACCAGCAACGCCGGGATGTCCAGCGCCCCGATCCAATCGAGGTTGGTGGCCTGGTCGGAAACCGGCGACATGACGCCGCCGACGCCCTCAATAAATAAGTCGGCGCCATCGGCGTCTGCGCGCGCCATTTCGGCGCGGCAGAATTCAACGACCGCATCCATATCCACACTGGCGCCCTCGGCGCGAGCCGCCATATTGGGGGCCAGCGGCGCCCGATAGCGCCACGGGGTGATGAGGCTGATATTGCCGATGCTCGGCTCCCGCCCCATGGCCGCCAGCAAAATCGCACTGTCGCAGCCTTCGGGCGCCAACGCATCGAACCCCGACAGCATTGGTTTGAGGGCACGCACCGCACGGCCCTGGCCGCGCGAGTCTTCGATCAGGCGGGCGGTGACGTAAGTCTTGCCGATATCCGTGCCGGTGCCGGTGACGAACAGGGCTGTCATTATGTCATCCCGGCCAATCCGGCGCGCACCGCGTTCGCCAGCGCCCGCACCTGCTCTTCGGAATGCCCGGCGCTGAATGTGAAGCGGAGGCGCGCGGTGCCTTCCGGCACCGTCGGCGGGCGTATGGCGGCAACCAAAAAGCCCGCCGCCTCCAGCTCTTCCGACAACGCCAGCGCCCGCTCCGCATCGCCGAGCACCAGCGGCACGATCGGGCTGGCGGCTTCGTCCAGCTCCATTAACTGAGTGAACAGGCGTGCGTTGGCCAGGGGCCGTTCGGTCAATTCGCCGCCCTTGGCGATAATGTCGAGGGCCGCCAGCGACGCGCCGGCATCGGCGGGCGACAGGCCGGTGGAATAGATCAGGCTGCGCGCCCGGTTGACCAACAAATCGATCACCGGGCGCGACGCACACAAATAGCCGCCATAAGCGCCGACCGCCTTGGAAAGGGTGCCCATCTGCAACGGCGCCCGCGCCGCCGCCGGATCGGGCGTAACCACGCCGAAACCGTGCGCATCGTCGGTCATCAGCCAGGCGTCATGGGCCTCGGCCAGATCAGCCGCTGCGCCAAGCGGCGCTCGGTCGCCGTCCATGGAAAAAACGCTTTCGGTCAGGATCAGGCAGTTTCTGGCACCCGCCCGCTCCCCCACCAAGGCCGCCGCCAAGGCGTCCGCGTCGTTGTGGGCAAAGCGCACCACCTTGGCCCCGGAAAGGGCAGCGCCCACATGCATGCAGGAATGCACCAGCTTGTCCGCCAAGATCAGATCGCCATCCCCGGCGAGAGCCGGAATAATGCCGATATTAGCAAGGTACCCGCTGCCGAATATAAGCGCCGCCTCGGTGCCCTTGATTTGGGCGAGCCTTGCCTCAAGCGCGCCGAACAAAGGATGATTGCCAGTCACCAGACGCGACGCGCCGGATCCGGCGCCGTGGGTGTCGATGGCGTCCTTGGCGGCTAGCATGACATCGGGATGGCGGCTCAAATTCAGATAATCGTTGCAGCTGAACGAGATCAATTTGCGCCCGGCGCGCATTACTTCTAGGACGCCGGTGCGTTGGGTTTCGGCGAGGCTCCGGCGCAGGCGATATTCCTGCAATTGATCTAGCTTGGCCTTCGCGTGGGCATCCAGCGATGCCCGCGCCCCCGGATGCGGGCTTTGATCCATGTCTGCTCCCAACGCCGGACCTTGTGCCCGGCCTTCGGCAACCCTAAAACAAGACAGGTGGAATGGAAACTCTAGCGGAATAGGCAACAGAAATGAATTTGCAAACCGTAGCATCGTCCGGCTCCGGCGAAACCACGTCATTACCAAGCGCGTGGACCCAGGAAAGTGCCTTGAGCCTGTTCGAAAGCCCACTCAACGATCTTTTGTTCCAGGCGCAGACCGTGCATCGGCGCCATTTCGATGCCAACAAAATACAGGCCAGCGCCCTCCTCAACGTCAAGACCGGCGGCTGCTCCGAAGACTGCGCCTATTGCAGCCAGAGCATCCATCACGGCGTCGAATTGGAGCGCGAAAGCCTGTTGGACATTGCCGAAGTGACCAAGGCCGCGCGCCAGGCCAAAGACGAAGGCGCCACCCGTTTCTGCATGGGCGCCGCGTGGCGCAGCCCGAACGCATCGCAAATGGATTTGATCGCCGCCATGATCGGCGCCGTCAAAGAAGAGGGGATGGAGGCTTGCGTCACCCTCGGCATGCTTAACGATGGTCAGGCGGAGCGGCTGAAAGAGGCCGGGCTCGACTACTACAATCATAATATCGACACCTCCGAAGATTTCTACGGCAAGATTATTTCGACGCGCAGCTTCGATGACCGGCTGGATACCCTGGCCCGGGTGCGCGAAGCCGGCATTAATGTCTGCGCCGGCGGTATCATCGGCATGGGCGAGGCCCGCGCCGACCGGGTGGGCATGCTGCTCACGCTCGCAAGCCTGCCGGAGCCGCCCGAAAGCGTGCCCATAAATCTGTTGATCCCGATTGCCGGCACGCCGCTTGAAAATGCCGCGCCGCCGGACATATTCGAGATCGTGCGCACCATTGCGGCGGCGCGCATCATGATGCCGGCCTCCTACGTGCGTCTGTCTGCGGGCCGCGAAAGCATGAGCGACGAACTGCATGCCCTTTGTTTCATGGCCGGCGCCAATTCCATGTTCATCGGCGACAAATTGCTGACCGCCGCCAACCCCGCCGGCGCGCACGACCGGGATTTGTTGGAGCGCCTCGGCCTCAGCTTGGAAGCCGACGAAGGGGAATGAGCGCGGCGCCCACTTGGCTAAATGAAGGCTGGCCCCACGTCTGGCTACCCTATACCCAAATGCAAGGCGCCGACTTGCCGCTGGCCGCCGCCACCACCCAGGGCAGCCGCATCACCCTCTCGGACGGGCGCGAATTGATTGACGGCATCGCGTCCTGGTGGACCGCCTGTCACGGCTATAACCATCCCCATATCACAGCCGCTCTCCATGATCAGTTGGACAAGATGGCGCATGTGATGTTCGGCGGCCTCGGCCATCAGCCGGCCTTTGATCTGGCGCGCCGGCTGGCCGCCACGTTGCCCGGTGATTTGTCTCATGTGTTTTTTACCGATTCGGGCTCGGTCGCCGTGGAAGTCGCCATGAAGATGGCGCTTCAATATTGGATCAACAAGGGCCAAGCTCATAAGCGCCGGTTCTTGAGTTTTGGCGGCGCCTATCACGGCGACACCACCGGCGCCATGTCGGTAACCGACCCCGATGAGGGCATGCACGCCCTGTTCGCCGGCATATTGCCAAAGCATTATTTCACCGATATTCCTACCAATGATGACGGGCTGGCGGCATTCGATGAGTATCTCACACAAAACAAATCAACCATCGCCGCCATTATTATCGAGCCCCTACTCCAGGGCGCGGGCGGCATGCGGTTTCATACGCCGGATATTCTGGCCGCCATCCACGCTGCCACCAAACGCCATGGCTTGCTGTTCATCGCCGACGAGATTTTTACCGGTTTCGGACGCACCGGTTCGATGTTCGCTTGTGATCAGGCAGACATAGCGCCGGACATCATGTGCCTCGGCAAGGGGCTGACCGGCGGCGCCCTGTCGTTGGCCGCCACCGTGGCCAGCAACGAAGTGTATGACAGCTTTCTTTCCGATGACTCGGCCACGGCGCTGATGCACGGGCCCACCTTCATGGCCAACCCGCTGGCCTGCGCCGCCGCCAATGCGTCGCTGGATTTGTTCGAACGCGAAGACCGCGCTGCCGAAGCACGGGCCATTGAGACGGTATTGGCGGTAGCGTTGGAGCCTTGCCGAAGCCTGCCCGGCGTCGTTGATGTACGCACGAAGGGCGCCATCGGCGTGGTCGAGCTTGCAGAAATTTACAACGTCACTTGGTTCCGCCGCCGCTTTATCGAGCTCGGCGTCTGGCTGCGCCCATTCGGCAAGATCGTGTACATGACACCTGCACTCAATATCAGCGCCGATGACCTAGCGGCCCTCACTGATGCTATTCTGACGGTGGTAATGGAATGGGCGGAGACGCGTTAATCGCGCGGGAAGCCCTTGGCGCCGCGCAAATCGGCGGTCTTCAGTTTGGCGCCGGCCAGTTCGGCATTGGTGAAATCCGCGTCCACCAGCTTGGCGCCGCGCAAGTCAGCCAGCCGCAAATCCGAATTTGACAGATCAGCGCCTTCCAGATTGGCGTTGGAAAAATCGACGCCGCTAAGGGACGCGCCGCGCAGCTTGGCGAATTGCAAATTGGCCGGCCACATGCCGCCGCCGCCGGAGCCTACCGGCAAGCCGTCAAAGCGGGCACCGGCCAGTTTGGCGCCGGACAGGTTGGCGCGCTGTAATTTGGCGCCGCGAAAATCCGATCCGGTCAGATCGACGCTGCGCATATCGGCAAAACAGAAATCGCACATCATGAAATTGCCCGAGGACAAATCGGCGTCTTTCAATATCGCGTATGAAAAATCCGCCGCCGCCAGATTGACATCGCGCAAATCATAACCGGCCATGTTCACTTCGGTGAAATTTGCCTGAATGCCTTCGGAGCCGTTCGAGTTCATCCATTCGACGTGATCGGCGAGGATATCGCGCAATTCCCGATCCAGCTTGGCGACATGCTTGGGCAGGTGGGCGGTGGCGGTATCGACATTTTCGAAATCCACCGATTCCATAATCGCGCCAGTCAAATTGGCGTCGGTCAGATTGGCGTTATCGAGGATCGTCCGCGACAAAACAGCGCCGTGAAAAATGGCGCCGGTGAGGTTCGCATCAGTGAAATCGGCACCGTCCAGTATGGCGCCTGTAAAATTGGCGAAGGAAAGATCGGCGCGCACAAAGCGAGCGTTGCGAAGATTGGCATCCGACAGATCGGTTTGCACGACAAAGGCGTTGGACATCTTGGCGCCAGACATATCGGCGCCCTTTAAAATTGCCCGGTCAATGGTGGCGCTTTCCGATTCTGCCATGATCGGCATAATTTCGCCGCGCTCCACCGACTTCATCAAAAGTCCGTCGCGCATATCCGCCTCGGTCAGGTTGGCGTTTGTGAAATCGACGCCCCGCAGGCACGCGCCGCGCAAATCGGCGCGGCTCAGATCGGCGCCGATGAACGACACGAAGCGGAGATCGGCCGCATACAGGTTGGTGGCCCGCAATATGGTCTCTTCCATGGTCGCGTGCTCGCAGCGGGCGCCGGTGCAATCGGCCTGGGTCAGATTGCGCCCGGAAAGATCCAGATAGGACATATCAAGGAACTTCAGGCTGGCGCGCTTCGATCCCAGAAATCCTTCCAGGTAATTGTCGTGGTCTTTCAGCAATTCTTCCAGACGCGGCTGGGTGATCTTGGTCCACAAGGAATTTTCGTCGGCCATTATCTGTTCGAGGGTCTGGATAGCATCGCCTACCGCGACCGGGGCATCGTCGTCGTCGCTGATTTCTGAATTCACAAATACTCTCCGAAAACGCGGAATCCCAGGGGCCTGGCGGCGCGGGTCGTCTTGGGGGGCGCCGGGGGGAACTATAACACAGTTTCATAACAGAAAATTACACGCGCCGGAAGCTTGCCAGCCAGCCTAAGCGGTTCTATCAGTGGGCGATCATGGCGGACGCGGACAAATCCATTCATATTATCGGCGGCGGGCTGGCCGGCTCGGAAGCGGCCTGGCAGGCGGCGAAGGCCGGCGCAATTGTCACTTTGCACGAAATGCGCCCCATTTTGGGCACCGAGGCCCACCAAACCGATCAGTTGGCGGAACTGGTCTGCTCCAACTCGTTCCGCTCGGACGATCACTTAAATAACGCGGTTGGCCTGCTGCACGAAGAGATGCGCCGTTGCGCTTCGCTGATCATGGAATGCGCCGACGCCAACCGGGTGCCTGCCGGCGGCGCCCTGGCGGTGGACCGGATTGGCTTTTCCAGCGCCGTACAGGCGGCCATCGAGTCCAATCCGTCGATTACAATTTTGCGCGGCGAGGTGACCGAATTGCCGGCGCCCGGCGCGGCGGCGACCATCATTGCCACTGGCCCGCTAACCTCATCCGCCCTTGCCACCGAAATCCAGAAGCGCACTGGCGAAGACGCCCTCGCCTTTTTTGACGCCATCGCCCCCATCGTCCACCGGGACAGCATCGATTTCGACAAAGCCTGGTTCCAAAGCCGCTACGACAAAAGCACCACCGGCGGCGACGGCAAGGACTACATCAATTGCCCCCTGGATGCGGATCAGTATGCGGCATTTGTCGAAGCGCTGATCGCCGCCGACCAAGTCGCCTTCCACGAATGGGAGGCATCGACCCCCTATTTCGAAGGCTGCCTGCCAATCGAGGTAATGGCCGGGCGTGGGCCCCAGACCTTGGCCTTCGGTCCGATGAAACCGGTAGGCCTGACCAACCCGCACGCACCGGACCAAAAACCCAAGGCGGTGGTCCAACTACGCCAGGACAATGCCCTTGGCAGCCTTTACAATCTGGTTGGATTTCAGACCAAAATGCGGCACGGCGAGCAGGTGCGCATCCTGCGTATGATCCCCGGATTGGAGGCCGCCGAGTTTGCCCGCCTCGGCGGGCTGCACCGCAACACCTTCATTAACGGCCCGAAGCTTCTGGACCCCAGCCTGCACCTTAAATCCGATCCCCGGCTCTTATTCGCCGGCCAGATCACCGGTTGTGAGGGATATGTGGAAAGCGCCGCCGTCGGATTGCTGGCCGGGCGATTCGCCGCATCTGACGTTTTTGGCAGGGTTTTGGCGCCGCCACCACCAATTACAGCCCTCGGCGCCTTGCTCGGACACATCACCGGTGGCGGCGATGCGAACAACTATCAACCGATGAATGTAAACTTCGGCCTGTTCCCCCCTATCGAGACCCAAGTGGATCCCGAAAAACCCAAAGTTAACAAAAAGTTAAGGGGTAAGTTGCGCAAGACTGCAATCGCCGAACGAGCCCTAGAAGCGCTCGCGGAATGGCTGCCCGGATAGCCAGGCAGGGCATTATTTCCACAGGATAATGTGGGTTTTCCACAGGCAATTTCATTCCCTGCATCGACAGGCGCTCCAATAAGCGGCAAATTCAACCCAGGGAGACCTGATTTAAGACATGGCTGGCAGGCACGTCATCAGAGAGCTTTAAGCTGCTGATAGGAGTGTGTGGCATTGTTGTTTAGGTGGCTGAGCCCGGTTTTCCGGTCCGGCCTTTTCAGGTACGCCTTCGTGGCAGGCTGGTTGTTGACCGGCGCGGCCTCGATCGCGTCGGCGCAAAGCTCATCCAATACCAGGCAGCTGTTGTTGTTCGACGCCGTACGCCAGAACAATCTGGAACAGGTGCGCTCGATCATATCGGCTGGGATCGATGTGGCGCGGCCCAACGCCGGCGGCACCACAGCGGTGGATCTGGCGGTGCAAAACGGCCATTTCGGTATCGCCCAGCATTTGATTCTAACGCGCCGCCTGCAACAGCAAAGCCTGACCGAGACCGTAACCGAACCGGCGGCGGCGCCCCGGTTTGCGCCGCCGCCGCCCGACCCGGTGTAAAGTCCCCCCGTGTTGGCTGTCGCGCCCATCGATAAACTGCTGGAGGCAACCAGCAATCTGACGCGGGCCGCCGAACAAATTGCCGCCGCCGCGGACTTCAGCCGGCAGCCGCGCGCCCCGGCCAAATCGATCCCCAGAATTCCCGCCGCGCTTCGCGATCTGAACAAAGCCAAGATCACACCGCCGGAGCGTCAAGTCTCGCAGCGGCGCGCGCGGCCAGTGCCCAAAAAGGCCACCGGCGATCTCGTGAGCATCGGCAATGACGGATCGTTGCAAGCCATCGGCGATGATGCCTTCAAGACTATGCTGACCGAGGCGGCGCTGGCGCAAAAATCGGCGGAAGAAATTTCCGCCGGCGGAGCCTTGGCGGCCGGCGCACCGCCGTTCTGGCCGCAGCCTGGGCGCAAGCCTTCCTTTGCCGTGGCGGACGCCGATGCAGGAAACAAGCGAGCCGGAGCCGCAAATCGGGCGCCCCTCAAAACGGTCACCGATAAGCCCGCGCAAGCGGCCGCGCCGCAGCCGCCTTCGGACATCCGGCGCCCGGCGGGCCCGGGCCTGGAACGTCTGCGCCGGCGCCTGAAAACTATGTCCCGCAGCGAATTGAAAAAACAGACAGAGAGCAAAAAGAAGCTATCCGAAAAGAAGGCGGAGAAGCGGCAAGTCTCGGCGAACAAAACTGAGCCGCTGTTTTTGAACAAGATCGTCAACTCCATCGGCGGTCTGCTCGGCATCGATAGCTCCGCCGAGGAGAGAAGCCGGGAAGAAACCAGGAATTCCGGCGGCGCGGAGGCCCAGGCCGAACAGGCAGAAAACCTTACCGGCACCGCCCCGCCGCCCGCCGCCAAGGACCTCAATCCGTTCGATCCGGCGGCGGTTCCGATGGATGCGCGCTTGCCCGACGCCTACGCGGCGCCGCCGCCCAAACGGCGCCCGGTGCAGCCGGTCAAGATCGCCGAAATCAAACGCGCGCCTACCACACAATCAACGCCGGCTGCCCACCGCATAAACATCACGGCGCGCCGCGTGGCGGGCGCCAGCGACACGCCGCCCGATCTGGCCGAGCCGCTCACCCGCCTGGAGGAGCAGGCAAAACCTGCCGATGCAAAACCGGCGCTGCCGATGCCGGCTGTCGAGCAGCAATTGGCACGCATTTCCGCCGAGACCCGGCCCGAGGCCCAGTTGCGTACCTATACGCCGAGGCCCGATGGCGCCGTGCCGCTCAAACGCCTGCGTCGGCCGTTGACCGATATCCAGCTCAGCCTGGGTGATTCTGTTTCCACCGGCCAACCACAATTGCCGCGCGGGCTGGCCGAGCCGCAGGCCTGCATCACCAAACAACAGGGCAAGGTTCAATTCTGCGTCGTTCCGGTGGATTGGCCGGTGGCTATGGAAGAGGCGTTTTCGGTCAACACGCTTCTCTATCAGGGCACCCGCGCCATCGCCCGCTATGATGCGGGCAAGACCTCGCATCTGCACACTTTGTTTGATGCCCAATATTACGAAGACGTCCGCGCCCACCTGATGCGCCGATTTGGCCCGCCCACCGACCGCTGGGAGCGCACCATCGCGCCATTCAATCAGCCGCGCCAGCCGAACCCGACTTTGGTCTGGCGCAGCCGCGATACGCGCACCGACAAGGTCACCATTCTGGAATTGCGGCGCTTCGATGATACCCGCTCGGTGTTTCCCGATACCGAGCACGGCGCCCTGCGCCTGTATACCGCCGGTGCGCCCAAGGTGTTTCCGGTTGTCACCGCCCTCGACATCATGTCCATCGAATGGACGGCGCGCTCCGATCATCTGGATGGCGTCTCCCCGGTAACCGCCTCGACCCTCGCTGTCGGGCGCTAGAAGCGACCAGTTACCGCACCCCACAAAACACCCAATTGGGAGACCCAACGGCTACCCTCGAGCACGCCGCCGGCCGGGTTATAGTGGACCCGGCGAAGCCGTTGCAGATAGCGCCACGCCATGCCCGCCGGCAGAAACGCAGGGATGGCGGCTTTCGGCAACTGGCCGCGCAACCCCTGGCAATCCAGAATATATTGGCTAGCGATCCCCGATATCAGTTGCAGGGCATTGCCCAAAGACTCGGTGAACTCCCCGGCGATAACGCTTTCCGGGCTCAGCCCGGCTTGTTCCAATTGCCGCCTGGGAACGAACGTGCGGCCCTCCCCGGCCAGCGCATCGGAGGCCCGGATTAGACCGATCAGCGCCCAGGCGGCGCCCAGCTGCGCCCCGGTGCGGCGGATGACGTCTTGGGCTTCGGCACTGGCGCCCTCGTACGCGCCGAGAGCATGCAGGGTCAGCTCCGTAACGCCCCCGGAGGTGGCGCCAGCGTAGGCCAGCAAGGCCTCCAAATCCTCGTGCGGAGCGTCTTCGAGATCTTTTTCGCGGGCATCGATCATGCCTAAGATCACCGGGCGCGGTAGATCATATTGGTGAATGGCGGCGGCCATGCCAGCCAGCAGCGGATTGCCGACGGGCACGTTGGCGGCATCGTCGAAGACCCGGTCCAGTGCGTCGCGCCACCATTGCAGACGCATTTCTCCCAATATCGGCTCGGTAACCACGCTCCTGGTGCGTGCCAGCTCGGCATTGAAGGCAAGGATCGCGAAGACCGCCTGGCGCCGCTCGGCGGGCGCGAACAGAGCGCAGATAAAGCGCTCCCAATCCCGGCTGCGCGCCTGTTGGCCGACTTCGGAGAGGGTCTCGCTCATAACGGCCCCGGATGGTGCTTGGCTGGCGGCTGTGTCATACAGGCTGGTATAGATTGCGGGCGTTTGGGGACGCAAGGTGGAATGACGGAAATCGGCAAAACGGCTATGGAGACCCGGCCATCGGTCTATATATTGGGCGCCGGCATGGCCGGACTGGCAGCCGCAGTGCGCGCCGATAAGCTTGGCCTGCGCCCGCATCTGTTCGAAGCCACGTCCCACGCCGGTGGGCGCTGCCGCTCATTCTTTGAGCCCGGCCTGGATCGGACCATCGACAACGGCGCTCATCTTTTGCTCGGCGGCAACACCGGTCTGTTCACGTATTTGTCCGAAGTGGGCGCACAGGACAGCCTCAAACCAATGGACCCGGTGCAATTCCCGTTTCTGGACGTGGCCAGCGGCTTGCGCTGGAACCTGCAACCTTCGGCGGGCCGCCTGCCCTGGTGGCTGTTGGTGCCGGGCCGGCGGGTGCCGGGCGGACGGCTGAGCGATTACCTGGCGATGGCGCGGCTGGCGCGGCTGGATCCAAATGCGACGGATTCCCCCCTCACCGATTTCCTCGACCGGAGCGCGCCCATGTTCGCGCGCTTCTGGCAGCCCTTGGCCCGCGCCGTACTTAATACCGAGGCGGAAGACGCCAGCGCCGCCCTGATCGGGCGCATGCTCGGTGAAACATTCCTGAAGGGTGCAGAGGCGTCGCGTCCCTACCTTGCGCCGGCGGGCCTAAGCCAGGCCCTGGTCGATCCCGGCGTCACCCATCTGGCCGCCATCGGCCAGCCGCCCAGCTTCGCCGCCCGCATCAAGGCGTTGATTTTTGACGGCACCTGCGTCTCAGGCATCGAAACCGATAGCGGTACGGTGGCGATAGCCGACGGCGCCGTTATCTCCGCCCTACCGCCGGGGGAAGCCCAGCGACTCATTCCGGGGCTAGAGGCGCCCGACCAATTCAACGCCATCGTCAATGTCCATTACCGGCTGGAGCAGGCCGACAATGCGCACCGTTTCTTAGGGCTGATCGGTTCAGCCGCGCACTGGGTATTCACGAAAGGCGACGTGGTTTCGGTGACAGTCAGCGCCGCCGGCACCCTGGCGGACGAACCGGCGGAGCGAATCGCTTCGCGAATTTGGGCCGATGTGGCCGCTCCGTTGGGCCAAAAGGTTGAACAAATACCGGCATTTCACGTGATCAAGGAAAAGCGCGCGACCATGGCCCAGACGCCCGCCCAGAACGCCCACCGGCCCGGGCCAAAAACCGGCTTCGACAACCTGTTTTTGGCCGGAGACTGGACCAAAACCGGGCTTCCGGCGACCATCGAGGGAGCAGTCCGCTCCGGCCAAGAGGCCGCTTTGCTGGCCGCCGAATGCACGGCAAGACGTGCGATTTGAACCTTTGTCCAAGGCAAAAATGAAACTACGCCTATACTTCGCCTGTGATTTAGAATTAAAATAGTCGGGCTAGGCGCTTCGCCCGGCATCCGTGGATCGTGCTCGCAGTTGCGGGTTTTGTATCCGGCAAGTCAAATTGGGGGTTTAAGAGGGAGTATCATGGGAAATCCACTCGACACTAGAACCGGTACCGTAATTCTCGGTCTCATCATCACCGTCATCATGGTCTTCGTCGTGGCCGCGATCGGCGGCGGCGCATAATTGAAATAGGGGAAGGAGACTAACAATGGAATTTGGTCCAGAATTTTGGGAGTTTTTCGTTCGCTGGCTGCATGTGGCAAGCGGCGTCATGTGGATCGGACTGCTCTGGTATTTTAATTTCGTACAAACACCGACGGTACCGACCATACCGGAGGAACTGCGTCCGGCTATTCCGAAGCACATCATGCCGGTGGCGCTGTTCTGGTTCCGCTGGGCGGCTTTATCGACCCTGGTCTTTGGCTTGGTATTGTCCTGGCAGAACGGCTATATCGGTGATGCCTTGGCTATCGGCCTGACCAGCGGCAGTGAGCGCGATGCCATGATCGGCATCGGCATGTGGTTCGGTATCATCATGGCCTTCAATGTCTGGTTCATCATTTGGCCGAACCAGCAAAAGGTCATCGGTCTGGTGGAAGCCAGCGCCGAAGAGAAGCCGAAAGCGGCGCGTGCCGCGGGGCTTGCATCGCGGGTTAACACCATGCTGTCGATTCCGATGCTCTATGCCATGGTATCGGCACAGAACCTTTATGGTTAGACGGTAAGACTTGTTAACGGAAAACGGGGCCTTCGGGCTCCGTTTTTTGTTGCAAATACCGCGCCTGTGACCGAAGTCATATCCCACGGAAGGCGGTACCGGCGATACTGACCAGGTTATGAATACGGTATCCGCATGAGCATCGGCAACGCCATGGCGACGGCGGTTTCGGGGCTGAACAACGCTGCCCTTACCTACCGGACCGCCGCCCACAATGTGGTCAATGTACGCACCGAAGGCTTTAAAGCCCTGGAAGTGCGCACCGAAACACATGTGGCCGGGGCGGCGACCGTGGTGCGCCGCCATGTCGTCGAAACCGAGCGACCCGCCGATTACGCCCGCGAGGCCATCACCATGATCCAGGCCCGCATATCCTACAGCGCCAACGCTCAGGTCATTACCTCCCTCGGCAAATTGTCGGGAGCCCTTTTCGATATCAAATCCTAATTTGCGGCCTCTTCCAACGCCTTGGTTAGCGACGCGACCTGAGCTTCGAGCCCGGCGACGCGTTCCGCTACTTGCGCTTCCGTATAGCGGGGCATGATGTGTTGCGGGCAGTTGCGGTCCCAGGCTTTCACGTTAAAGACCACCGCCTGTTCCGGCTTGGCCCGGTAACCATCGCCCGTGAGGGAGGCGAGCAGGTCCGGATCATCATCTATAATACGCGCGGTGCCCCAGATTTTGATCCGATAGCGGTTCGGATAATCCATTAGGAACAAATAGGCCTTGTCGTTCTCGGCCAGATTGCCGGTGGAGATATATTGCTGGTTGCCTTGGAAATCGGCGAAGGCCAGGTTTTTATCGTCGATCACCTTCAAGAACCCGGCGGGCCCGCCCCGATGCTGGATGTAAGGCTGGCCGTCCTTGGCCGCAGTGCCCATGTAAAACGAATCCTGGGCGCCGATAAAGGCAGCCAGATCATCAGTGATCACATCGGTCCAGCCGCCACGCGCCTCCATCCCGGCATAGGCCGCGCGGGAACCTTTCCGCTCCTGCGCTGCTTTAACCGACGCGGTGAACGCAATGTCGCTGACTAATCCGCTCATGATGCGTTTCCAATTCCTAAGTGCTGAACATGGCTGATTATGGCAATACATATAATTTGAATAAATACCTAATATTTTAATATACTATTCAAATATACTGAGCAATAATATTTTATGGATAAGCTCAATGCCATCGCCTCCTTTGTCCAGATTGTTGAGGGGGGCAGCCTAACCGCCGCCGCCGAGGCCATGAACAAGTCACTGCCGTCGGTGGTTCGCACCCTGGCCATGCTGGAGGATTCGCTACAGGTCCGCCTCCTCAACCGTACCACACGGCGCATCTCGCTAACCGATGAGGGCCAGACCTATCTTCAACATTGCCGCAAAATTTTGGCGGACGTGGAAGATGCGGAGCAATCGCTCTCGGCTAGCCAGGTAGAGCCCGCCGGATCGCTGACCATCACCGCGCCGGTATTGTTTGGCCAGATGCATGTGGCGCCGCTGATTGCGGAGTTCCTGGAACATCATCCCCAAGTAGAGGTCGATATTCTGCTCCTCGACCGGGTGGCCAATCTGGTGGAGGAAGGCATTGATGTTGGCTTTCGAATCGCGCGGCTGGAAGACTCCTCGATGTATGCGACCCAGGTTGGCGCCATGCGCCGCGTCGTCTGCGCAGCACCAGAACTTTTGCAAAAGACCGGCGTGCCGGAGCATCCAAACGCCCTATCGGAATTCCCATGCGTCCGTATTTCCGGGCCCGTCTTCGGCGATGACTGGAACTTTTATGGAAACGGTAAAAAATTTACCGTTCCGGTGAGCGGTCGCCTCAGATGCAATCAGATCGCCGCCGCCGTGGACGCTTGTGCCCGCGGCATCGGATTTGGCCTGTATTTTGGCTATCAGGCGGCACCGCTAATCGCTGAAGGGAAATTGCAGGTGGTGCTGGCGGACTTCGAGCCGCCGCAAACGCCGGTGAGCCTGATCTACCCCCACGCCAAATTGATCGCCACCCGCACAAGGGTTTTCCTGGACTGGATGGCGCCTAGATTGCGCACCGCGCTGGATCAAATAAAACTCTAGCTCTTAAACCTTTGCCACCTGACAGAGGCTCGATTTGAACGGCGGGTAGCCGGTGATCGGATCGAGGGCGGCTTCTTCGTCCGGGATCAGCGCATTGATGTTGGCGCCGGGCCAGCCGTGCGGCGCATGGGCGACGCCGGGCATCACGATATCGGTCACCCAGGCGCGCATTTCAATCTCGGCCAAGGGCGAGGAAACCGCCACCGCATCGCCGTCTTCAATGCCGCGCGCGTCCGCGTCGGCGGGGCTGATCTGAATGCGCGGGTTGGGCTCCAGCACCCGTAAGGTATCCAAATTGCGCCCTTGGGAATGGGTGAAATTCGGGCTGCGCCCTCCAGACGTAAGCACCAACGGGAAATCCTTCGCCACTTCGGGTGACGCCGCCGGCGACCACATGGGCTCGGCATGGGTGGGCAATGCGTCATGTCCTGCTTCGGCGAGGCGGATACTGGCGAATTCCACCTTGCCACTGGGCGTTTTAAAGCCGGTTTCTTCATAGCCCCGGTCGGGCAGGTTTTCGAGCTCGATCGACTGGCTTTTGCCATTTTCCGGCAAATCGGCAAAATCGAGGCGGAGCGGCGTCATGCGCTCATCGTAACTGGCATGGATATCACCGCCCCAGAATTGCTCCTTGAAGCCGAGGGCGTCGGCCATGTCGAACAGCATTTCAGTATCGCCGTGGGCGTCGCCGCGCGGGGCAACGGCGGCGGGCCGGTACTGGACCCGACCATTTAGCGCCGCGATCAAGGTCTGGCGTTCCAAATGAGTCGCCGCAGGCAGGAATACAGTGGCCAAATCGGTTGTCGGCGTTTCGAAAAAATCGCTGACCACGAACAAATCCAGCGTCGCCAGCGCCTTTTTGAGCCGCTCCGAATTGGGCCACATCAGGACGTTGGTGCCCATAGAGAACACCGCTTTGATACGGCCCGTTTCGATATACTCGGCCAGCATCATGGCTTGGCCTTCGTTGTAGATTTCCGGGAACAAAGGATAGCGCTCTTCGCCCATGGGCGCCCCGGCGGGTTTTTGGGTGCCGGCGGGAACAGCGACCGGTTTTTGCTTGAGCCGGGTGGTCCAGGGCCGATTGCCGCCTCTGATATCCAGATTGCCGGTCAACGCCGCCAATAGCATAACGGCGCGGTGGTTTTGCAGACCATTGCGGTGCTGCACCAGGGCTTCTTGGCTGACCGTGATCTGCGCTGGGCGAGCGCGCCCGTAAAGGCGGGCGGCATCAATGATCAAATTTTCCGGCACCCAGGTAATTTCCCGGGTCCGCTCGGGCGTGAATTCCTTGACGTATTCCCGGTATTCCTCAAATCCGTGGGCGTGGCGGGCCAGGAAATCGGCATCCTCCAACCCTTCTTCCAAGATCACATGGGCCAGGCCGAGGGCCAGCGCACCGTCGGTTCCGGGACGCGGCTGCAAATGAATTTGCGCGGCCTCGGCGATGGAGGTGCGGCGTGGATCGACGGCGATGGTCGGCACCTTGTCCGCCTCGGCCAACAGATAATGACGCTCATATGGGATCAGACTGTCTTTTGGGTTGTTGGACCAGACGATCCGGCATTGGGTTTCTTCCTGGCGAAAGCGGCTAGCCTGGAAAAAATGATTGTAGTCTTCACCGAATGTCAGAGTAGACGCCACATAGGTGGCGCCAAAACAGCAACTGGATTCAGTGATATAATGGGGCGATCCATAAAGGGTCTGCAGGCGCCTCAAATAGGGGCGCGCCTCCTTGGTATAACCAACGAAAAAAGCCACCGCTTCGGGACCGTGGCTTTCCCGGATTTCAAGCATCTTATCGGCGGCATGTCGAATGGCGCCGTCCCAGCCACTGTCCTGCCATGGCTCAGCCGCGCCGCCGCGAATACGCGCGCCGAGCAACCGCTTCGGGCTTTCGCGCTGCTCCAGCATGGCGGTTGCGCGGATGCAATCGGGATGAGAGATATTAATGATCTCGTCGCCCTGGCTTTCCACCGTTATGGGGCAATCGGAGGTACACATATAGCAGCTCGAATAGGTGGTCTTGACGCTGTTATCGCCGGTGCCGCGATCAGCGGTTGCAAGTTCATCCATGGGTCCAACTCCATCCAGAGGCGCAGATAACTCCTGATTTCACCATAAATCAATTTTCGGTACAACAGTGGGCGCGCGATCTCGCCTTCGATCAAATTTCCGTTTAATCGGCTCGGGAAACTTGGAAACGCCGGTTGTTGGCGACTACTATCCACCCATGACCTTAACCACGCTTCTCAAAACCAACAAAATCATTTCCCGCGTCACATGGATATTGCTGACCATCGGGCTGATCGATCATTTCAGTTGCGAGTTGGAGGTGACATCGTTTGCCTGTGAATTTTTGCCGCACCGGGTGGCCACCAACAACCTCACCATCCTTTGGATATTGATTGGCATCGTGTTTCTTGGCGAATTTCTGGCATGGGCCTGGAAACGCAAACTCGCCGCCGCGACCAGCGAATGAATCAGATATCTCCAGCCAAGCCGCGCGCCAAACCGAGGCTGGCGACGCGCGCGCGACCGCTCCTCAACTTGATTGCCGGCAAGCCGGTGGCCGCCATATTTGAGATTACGCTGCTGTGTAATTCTACCTGCGGCTATTGCGATTTGCCCCTGAACCAGGGCCGGCGGGAATTGAGCCGGCACGAAATTCGCCGCATCTTTGGCGATCTCTACCGGGACGGCATCCGCTTTTTATTCATCCAGGGCGGCGAGCCTTTGGCGCGAACCGATCTGATCGAGGTGCTTGAAGATCTGGCCGCCATCGGCTTCTCCATGACGCTGGTTACCAACGGCACCCGCCTGACGCCGGGCTTTATCGCCCGTTTGGGACAATTGCCGATCTCCATTTCGGTCAGCCTGGACACATTGGATAGGGATACCTACCGGCGCATCCGAGGGCGCGATCAATTACCGAGGGTGCTGGCCGGCATCAAACTGCTGGCTGAATTTTCAGGGCCCAAATACCTCACCTGTATCGTCTCCGAAGCCAACCGGGGCGACGCTTTGAGCATCGCCGAATTTGCCCGCGAAATCGGGTTCCTTCCGATCTTCGGCGCCTACCATTGGAACGTGAAAGCCTACGGCAAGGCGGACGCCGAACTGATCTATGCGCGCCAAGACGCCATGGCGGTCTTCGAGAAAATCGCGGCGTCGAACCTGGTGCCGAAAGGCTATTTCCGCGCATACCTGAAAGACAATTTACGCTGGTTGGCCGGCAAGAAGCTGGACGCCTGCGATGCCGGGCGCCATTCCATCGCAATCGACGCATCGGGCAATGTGACGCCCTGTCTGGCGCGGGCTCAATCGGGCAATCTCAGAATTCAGAGCCTGACGGAAATACTGGCGTCCATCGACAGGGCCAGGATCAAGTCTTGTTCCGATCAATCCACCTGTAATCTTTTATGCAGCCGCATCGTCGGCACGGCCTTGCGCCGCCCGCTAAAGGGCCTCAAGGGTTTCGCCCGCCGCTAATCAAATCCGGCGCCCGATATCCGCCAGCCTTGCCGCCAGCTGATCGGCGTCCATGGCGCTCAAGGGTATTTTACGGAAATTGGCGATGGCTTTGGCGAGGCGGTCAAAGGCGTTTTGAAATGCTACGCGGATTTCATCCTCGCTGCCTGCCGCGTCTGCCGGATCGGGAATGCCCCAATGGGCGGAACTCGGATGGCCGGGCCAGACCGGGCAGGTTTTCGCGGCAGCATCGCTGCAAACCGTGATCACGAAATCCATAACCGGCGCGCCGGGGCTCGCAAATTCGTCCCAGCTTTTGGAGGCCGCGAAACCAGTGTCGAAGCTATGGGATTGCAACAAGGCCAGCGCGTGGACGTTGACCTGGCCGGTGGGGTGCGAGCCGGCCGAATAGCCCTTGAAGCGCCCGCCGCCGAGCCGGTCCATCAACGCCTCGGCCATGATCGAGCGGGCCGAATTGCCGGTGCACAGGAACAATACGTTGGTTATTTTATCGCTCATTCCATGAAGTCCATCATGGGCCCAACGATGGCACCCGCAGAAATTCCGGTCAATGCATTTGCAACGCCGTGATTGGGTATTGCAAATTCCTGGTCTAGGATAGCCTCATTGCGGCTCAACATATTGCAGACAGGGAATCCCAAATCATGACCCAGACCGCCCTCCCCTTATCGCGCTTCAAGGTGCTCGATCTGACGCGCGCCCGTTCGGGGCCAACTTGCGTGCGCCAGCTCGCCGATTGGGGCGCCGACGTGATCAAGATCGAAGAGCCCGCCGGCGCCACCGACGGCTTTACCGGTAGCCGCGATTCCTCGGATTTCCAAAATCTGCACCGCAACAAGCGTTGCATGACCCTCAATCTGAAGGCGCCAGAGGGCAAGGAAATTTTTATGAAACTGGCGGCAAGCGCCGATGTGGTTGTCGAAAACTACCGGCCCGACGTGAAGAACCGGCTTGGCATTGATTATGAAAGTTTGCGCGCCGTCAATAAGGGCATCGTGCTCGGCTCGATCTCCGGCTTCGGCCAGGACGGCCCATACGCCAACCGGCCCGGCTTCGATCAAATCGCACAAGGCATGGGCGGGCTGATGTCGGTCACCGGATTGCCGGGACAAGGGCCAGTGCGCGCCGGTTTCGCCATCACCGACACCTGCTCCGGCCTGTTTTGCTCCATGGGTATCCTGGCGGCGCTTTTGGAGCGCGAGGTTTCCGGCGAAGGCCAATGGGTGGATTCCTCGCTGCTCGCCGCGTCCATCGCCATTTTGGATTTTCAGGCCGCGCGCTGGACCGTCGATGGCGTTGTACCGCCGCAAGCCGGCAACAACCACCCCACCGGCATGCCCACCGGCATGTTCGAAACCGCCGACGGTTACATGAATATCGCGGCGTCGGGAAACGTCATGTACAAGCGCATGTGCGAGGCGCTCGGCGCCGACGACATCTTCGCCGATGAACGCTTTGCCAAGGCAAAGGGGCGCTCCGAACACCGGGACGCTTTGCACGATGCCATCAGTGTCTATACGCGCACCCGCCCGAGGGAGGAATGGATCGCGGCACTCAACAAAGCCGGTGTTCCTTGCGGGCCGGTTTACAATATCGATGAGACCTTTGCCGATCCTCAGGTCAAACACCTGGGCATGGCCGCCAAGGTCGATCATCCAACCCGCGGCGAAATGGAGCTGGTCGGCCAGCCGGTGCGCTTCCATAGAACGCCTTGGCAGTTGCGCTCCGCAACGCCGGAAATGGGCGAGCATACTGAATCAATCCTGACCGAGCTTGGCTATTCCGAGGCCGATATCAAAAACCTGGGCGAAAGCGGCGTCTATTAAAGGGGGCTATTATGGTGGAAATTGCGAAATTCGAGGCGGGCGGCTACCGCTATATCAGGGGGCCGTTCCAATATTCCGGCGGCGTCGCCGCCGAGCCGGGCTTTGCCATCGAGCGCGTGCGCTTTCGGGGCCGCCCGGCCATCGAGGCCGGCTTTGCGGCGATCGAAGCCTACCTCATCCGCATCGGGCGTCCGTTGACGGCGTTCTGCGCCTGCGAATTGCGCTCCCCGGCGCCGTTTACCGAAGAAGGCTTCATCGCTTTCAACCGGGTCTATGTAGGAACCTTGGAACGCTGGGGGATATTTAAAGACGACGAAAACCCGGTGGCCCGCTCCAACGTCTGTCCAGAGACCGATCCGCCGGCGGAACCCGTGTTCCACGCATTTTCCTACACCGTTCCGGCGGAGGCTGGCGCGCCCGTCACGTTCGTCAATGCCGGCAGCGCCGATGCGCGCGAAACTGCACCCGAAGGCGAAAGCCGCGTCATAAGGGCGGGGGAGACCTCGGCGGACGCCATGCGCGCCAAGGGAGCGCATGTGCTCGATACCCAAGGCGGGCGCCTTACCGCCCTCGGCACCGGCTGGGCAGATGCCACGGCGACGCAGGTTTATTCGGTGCACGATATTCACCCGGTTCTGGAGAACGAAATTCAGCCCAGGGGCGCAGCGCCGGCCGGGCTCACCTGGTTCCATGCGCGCCCGCCGGTCGAAGGATTGGATTATGAAATGGACGTTCGCAGCGTAAGCGTCGAACGGATTTTGGGTTAGTGTAGCGGGAGCGGTTTTTGGGCGATCAACCCACCCAGCGTAGACTGGCGGCAATTCTAGCCGCCGATGTGGCCGATTATTCGCGCCTCATGAACGAAGATGAAGCGGCGACCATCGAAGCCTGGCACGCGGCCAGAGCGCTGATCGATCCCACCATCGCCGATTTTGGCGGCCGCATAGTCAAACATACCGGCGACGGGTTTCTGGCCGAGTTTGCCACCGCGACCCAGGCTGTCGAAAGCGCCATCCGCATGCAGGACGATCTTGCCGGGCGCAACCGGGGTACGCCTGAAGCCCGGCGCATGCAGTTCCGCATCGGCATCAATCTTGGCGAGATCACCGCCGATGCCGAAGATATCCACGGCGACGGCGTCAATATCGCGGCCCGGCTAGAAGGCATTGCGGAGCCCGGCGGCATCATGATTTCCGCCAATGTGTTCGAGCAGGTGCACAAGAAAATCAGCCGCGACTGCGACGATATGGGCGCCGCCGCATTAAAGAATATCGCAGAGCCGGTGCATCATTACCGCGTGCGCCTGGACGGCAGCGAGCCAGTTGCCGCGCAAACGTCCGCTCACCCTGTTGCGCGCCGCCGTCATAAGCGCACCGGCGCATGGCTGATCGCACTCATTCTAGCGGTTGGTCTTGGCATTGCCGGCTGGCGGGCGGCAGCGCCGGAAAACCCGCGCCCGTCCGGGCCACCGTCCCTTGCAGTGCTGCCATTCACCGCCATCGGCGGCGGCGCCGCGCAAAAGGCGTTCGGTGCCGGGCTGTCCGCTGATTTGATCACATCGCTGTCATCAAAACCGGGCATTCGTGTGCTCACCGGCGGCAAGACGGACGCAAAGACCAGCGCCCAGTATCTGTTCGAAGGCTCGGTCCGGGGAACGGATAAAATTCGCATCACCGCCCAATTGATCGATGCAAAAACCGGATTTCATCTTTGGGGCGGGCGCTACGACCGGGTGCTGAGCGATCCGTTGGAACAGCAGGCCGAGGTCAGCGCCAAAATCGTCGCCACCTTGGACGAGAAACTAACCGCCATGCGCCGCGCCCAAGCCGGCGGCGAAACCGACGACAGCGGCGGAGGCGGCGTTTTGATGACCAGCCTCGCCTTTATCGGGCGCGTAGCAGAAGAAGCAATCGGCCTTTTGGCCGGTCTATTTGGTTGAAGGAATTGAGCGATGTGTGAAGCAGTTCACAGTGCAATTGACGGAGCCAGGCTATGATTAAGACTGCAACAAGAATAGGTAAGAATATGAACATAGTCCGGCACGGCCTGTTTCTTTCTGCCCTGGCACTCACCTTCCTCTTCGGCGGTGCACCCACACTAGCCCAATTGCACGGCGACGACGTACTCCGCACCGGCACCTTCAACGATGATGTGTTTGTGTCCGGCGGTCACGTCACCATCCGTGCCACGGTCAATGCCGGCGTCATTGCCATGGGCCGAGAAGTGATGATCCGCTCCAATATAACCGGCGACGTGGTCACATCCGGCGCCACAGTAACCGTCGGCGATCAGATTGGCGGCGACGTTCTGGCCGCCGCCGGCGCCATCCGCGCGAAGGGAAAAATCGGCGGTGAAATGACCGCCGTCGGCGGCGATATAGAATTGAACGCCGCCATCACCGGCGATTTGCTGGCCTTGGGCGGTCGGCTCGAAGCGGCGGGCCGTATTGATGGCGATGCCAAGCTGGCCGGCGGGCGGGTGGAAGCCAAAGCCCAAATTGGCGGCAATTTGATGATGGCGGGCGGTCGCCTGATCTTAGAGCCGGACGCCGTGGTAAAAGGCAAAGCCTGGGTCGTGGGCGGGCGCATCGAGATTGATGGCCGCATCGAAAAGGAGCTGCGCGCCGCTGGCCGGCGGGTGATCATCGCCGGCGAGGTGCTGGGCAATGTACATGTGGATGCCATCGAGTTGGAGATATTGTCCGGAGCGAAAATTCACGGCAAGCTTTTCTACCGGTCACCGCACAAGGCGGAAATACATGAGGGCGCCACGATATTGGGCGACGTCGCCTTCGTGCAATCCGAACAACCGTCCCATATGGTCGGCTCGGCGCTGGCCGCCGCCGGCGGTATCGTGCTGCTCCTGCTGGTGGCGTTGACCATATTGGGGGCCGCCCAGGTCTTGGCGTTCCCGGAACATTCGATCAAGTCGGCACGCTTGGGCCGGTCCAGCCCGTGGCGCACATTCGGCATCGGCTTCGCCGTGCTGGTAGCAACGCCCATCGCAGCCGTCATTCTGTTATCGACAGTGATCGGCATCCCCCTTGGCCTGGTATTGCTGGCTGCCTATGTGGTGCTGGCGTCTTTAGGACTAGGCAACGCGGCGCTGCTGGTCGGCCGCCAAAGCCTGGCCTGGATGGGGCGCAACTGGGACTCTGGCGCCTGGGGCCGCATCGGGCTGGTGGTTATCGGTCTGTTGATTATCGCCATTGTCGGCTTGATCCCGATCCTCGGCGCCATCGCGGTGCTGGCGGCGATATCCATCGGCATTGGTGCATCCGCCGTGCAACTCGCCCGCCACCGCACCGCTTAATTTTTATTGAAAATCAGTCGGTCCGGATAAATCCCTTGCGCGATGATTTCATATTTGATGAGAAGACCCTTGTGGTTTTCGATCTCGAATGGACCGCCTGGCCGGGCTCGTTCGAGCGCGATTGGAGCGGCCCCGGCGAGATGCGCGAGATTATCCAGTTCGGCGCGGTAAAGGCCGACGTCGCATCCGGTCTTACCGAGATTGGCCATTTCGAATGCTTCGCCCGGCCCACGGTCAACCCTGTTTTAAGCGATTACATCACCGCTCTGACCGGCATCAGGCAGCCCGATGTGGATGGCGCCCTGCCCTTTGCCGAGACATGGCCGGCTTTCCGAGAATTTATCAACGATGGAGAACCGCTGATCTGCTGCAACGGCTACGATCCCATGGTGCTTGGCGAGAACTGTGCTTTCAATGACATCGACGATGACATGCTGGATCTTAAATTTCACAATCTGAGGCCGATGATTATTGAAGCCCTCGGCCCGGGTGGTGAAGCGCCGGTCAGCGCCGATCTGGCGAGCCTGTTTGGCCTAGCGGTAACCCACCAGAGCCACACGGCACTCGGCGACAGCCGCACCATCCTGGATGCGCTTCGCCACTTACAAAGTTTACGCTAGAGCATTGTCCTGACATCGACCACGGCAACGTGGCCGGCGACCACCTCGGCGACGGCGCGGCGGAATACATCGGCGAGCGCGCCGGGGTCTTCGACCGGACCCTCGGCCCAGGCGCCGTAGCCCCTGGCCAGGGCAGCGAAATCGATATCGGGCTCGGACATGCGTTGGCCGATCCAGGCGTTTTCGGGCGGCCGCGAGCGGGCATCGGCAATGCGTATCTGGTGATGCTCGTCGTTGCCCCAACTGTTGTTGTTGTTGATCACCATCAGGGTCGGGATCTGATAATGGACGGCGGTCCAGACCGCGCTGGCGCCCATCAGGAAATCGCCGTCGCCGGTGATGCCGACGGGGAAGCGGCCCATCCCTTTTAAAGCAAGCGACGCGCCAACCATGCCGCCCGGCCCATAGCCGACGCCGCCGCCGCCATCGCCGCCGAGATAATCACCGGCGCCGGCGAAATCCCACAAGCCTTCGGGGAACGAGCGGTTGTTGCGCAAGGTCATGGTCCAGGGTTTGTCCTTCACCGCCTGATACAATTCGTGCACCATGCGCCCGGTGCCGATGGGTGATGCGTCCCAGTTTGCGCGCCAGCGCTCGTTCTGTGCGGCGCGCAAGGCATCGTGGCGCGCCGCGATGTCCCCGCGCCGGGCTTCAGCGCGCTTGGCCGCATCGCTGTCGCCGGCCAGGCGCACCTTCACTGCATCGATAAGCTGCGCCAGGCCCAGGTGCGGGTCGCAATCAATCTGCAAATCTGTGGCCGATTGGGGACCGCCAAAATGGGACCAGCTATTGTTCTGGGTATGCTCCATTGTCATTTCGATAAGCCGCTGGCCATCCTGGCCGCGCACACCCTTGAAATAGCCGTCGTAGGTTTCCGTCGCATCGACGCAATCGATGGCCAGGATGACATCGGCTTCCGCCCGGATTTCCATATCGCCGGTCAGGTTCTGGGGATGCGACGTCGGGAAGGCAACCAAATGATGATCGTCATGCATGACCGCACCGGTCAGTTCGGCCAATTCCACCAGCGGCTCCCGCGCGCGCAATTCCCGGCCCATTCGCCCGGCAACGATCATCGGCATCGCCGCGCCAAGCAGCATATCGGCGGCGTCATGCAGAGCGCCCGGATTGGCGGCCATGGGCGGCGCCGGGCGAAAGCGCGGCAAATTGACATCGGGGCGCACCAGTTTATCCGGAATAGCGCCTTCCTGGACGCCCAGATCGGTGCACACATAGGTCGGGCCCTTGGGCGCCGTCGCCGAAATTTTACCGGCCCTCAATAAACTGTCGATGGTCGATTGCAAGGTCAGCGGCTCATCGGTCCATTTGGCGAAAGGCTTGATCAAATCGCTCTGCATGGACGCCGTATGCACCCAATCGATATAGCGGCGTTTTTCCGGATCGAACGGGCCCGAGCCGCCCAGGATCAGCACCGGCGCGCGGTCGCACCAAGCGTCATAAACGCCCACCGAGCCGGTCATCAGCCCGACCAGATCGTGGACAATGGCCAGCGCCGTTTGCCCCGACGCCTTGGCATAGCCGTGCGCCATGGACATGACGATGGCCTCGTGGGTGCACATGATCATTTCGGGGTCTTGGTTGCGGGTATGGTTGACCAGGGAATCATGAAGCCCCCGAAACGATGATCCGGGTAGCAAAAACACATGTTTGAAACCCATTTCCTGAAGGGTTTCGGCGAGGATATCAGAGCCGAATTCCGCCTTCGGCTGGTTGGCTTGCAGATTAACCGGCGTTTCCGGATATTTCATGCTGCCGTAGTTGACGGGCTTGGCCATGGAACTTTCTCCCCGATTTGGTTTTGTCGAACGCCGGCAATGTCTATCCAAATATTGTACGCCCCGCAATATTGGCCTAAAATTTGGACCAACAATGAGAGGGACGACATCATGAGCGAACCTGTATGGAACAAATTCCTGACCGAACGTGACAAGGCGGTGTTTGGCGATGCCGGGTATGGCGCCCGCGCCGGGTTCGGCAAAAAACCGGCATTGCTGGTCATCGACGTTAATTACAATTTCTGTGGTGATACGCGCGAGCCGATCCTCGAATCCATCAAAAAATACCGCAATTCATGCGGCGAAGACGCCTGGGACGCGCTGCCGGTGATCGCCAAATTGGCCGATGCGTCGCGCGCCAAGGGTATTCCGGTGATCTATTCCACCGGCGACGGTCGGGGTGACGGCTGGGACCGGGGCGGCTGGGCCTGGAAAAACACCCGCCAATCCGAAGACCGGGAGCCGCCGCAGGCGCGCACCTCCAACCGCAACGGCAACGACATCATGGACGAGATCGCGCCCGGCCCCAAAGACATTGTCATCGAGAAGCTGAAACCCAGCGTCTTTAACGGCACCGCGCTGATGGGTCATATCAACAATCTCGGCGCCGACAGCCTGATCGTTACCGGCACCACCACGTCGGGCTGTGTGCGCGCCACGGTGATCGATGCATTCTCGCTCAACCTTCGCGTCACCATCGCCGAAGAAGGCTGCTTCGACCGCTCACAAGCGTCGCACGCCATCAATCTGTGCGACATGAACGCCAAATATGCGGACGTGATCGGCGCCGACGAGGTGCTCGAACATATCAACGGGCTCGGCGATCTGGACTACAACCTGCCGTCGGGCACGCCGGGCGGCGCATAGCTTGGCGCCCGATACGGCAAAATTTCAAACATCGCCTTTGCTACCCTGTGCCTCGCGGTCTTAATCATCTACTGGATTTGAACGAGGCTAGACTCTAAGATAATTTCTCAATCGTCAGGTAATTTTTTATTCCCGGCATTTAGATTATATTGGAAATAAGAGAAATAATAAGTTAGACAGTGACATCATATTATAGATGTTGGTTGAGCTTTCTTTGATGATGAAAATTGAAATCAAATCATTTCGAGCCGTTGTTTCAGTTTTTGTAACGGTTGCGGTTTTTCTGACGTGGTTTTCTCATGCTGCTCCTGTGAATTCTACGGATGAAAGTTTGAACGTCGTTAAAATTGTTATGCCGGCTGTTATAGACTCTCATGGTCATAGCCATGATGGCGATTCACCTGTCGACAAGAAATTGAACCACAATCAAGAGCATAACGCGGTCGACCATTCGCACGAGATTCCGGGCCTTTCGGTATCCGGGCTTCATTTCGTATATTTTGAAAGAGGCTCTTGGTCTCCAGCGCCAAAATTAAGGCTCTCGACTGGCCTCAATTCTGGTAGAGATCGGCCCCCCCGGCATTTGATATCGCTAACGTAAATTGTTCGTAAGCCTTGCAAGGCTTTCAATGCGATTTCAATAACGGGTCAAAATTATGAATCTACCATCCACCAAAAATGGAGGAGGGATATGGGGAACGTGCTCACGGCTTCTCCTCCTTACGGTTATCGCCGCATCAATTATTCTTGCATTTTCCAATGGTGCGATTGCGCATGCAGTTGCGGAAGGTGACAAAGGCTATATCCAAGAAATTTATGGCACGCATCTCATTCCATTCACCTATTTAGGTGCCAAACATATGGTGACGGGATTTGATCACATCCTATTTCTATTCGGTGTGATCTTCTTCCTGTATCGGATGAAACACGTCGCCATTTACGTCAGTCTGTTTGCGCTCGGTCATTCCAGCACCATGTTGTTGGGTGTTCTTTTAGACTTCGGAATTAACAGCTACATCATTGATGCAATTATCGGCTTTTCAATCGTGTACAAATCTCTCGACAATTTGGGAGCATACCAGCGCTGGTTTGGTATTCAGCCAAGTATAAAACTTGCGACATTGGTATTCGGTTTCTTCCATGGCTTTGGCCTTGCTTCTAAGATTATAGACTACGAAATCGCGGAAAACGGCTTAATACCGAACTTATTGGCATTCAATGTCGGTGTAGAACTGGGACAAATGCTTGCTCTTGGTTCAATCCTTCTTGCCATGAGTTGGTGGCGTCTTCGGCCCAGTTTTCTAAAACACGCCTATACCGCAAATGTAATCGTGATGGCGGCTGGGTTTACTCTGATTGGATATCAGCTAACCGGCTATGCCGTGTCCTAGTAGGAAAGGAACTTCAAATATGTATAATTCAGACCTCCCCAAACGAGCAGCGCTGCCCTCGTCGCGCCAACTGTTTCGCTCAACCATACTAGCAGTCCTGTCTGCCATAGTTATCCTGATCACTATAGTCCTTCCTTCGGAGCATGGCATCGATCCGACCGGTGCTGGCCGAGCTCTTGGCCTCACTGAAATGGGAGAGATTAAAATTCAGCTGGAAAAAGAGGCGGATGCCGATAGAAAACAGCAGCTTCAAAAACCAGGGCCGACCAAAGCCGAGGAACAGTCGGGCCTGCTTAAATCCATTTTGTCTGTGTTTCTTCCTCGCACAGCCTCGGCTCAAACCGCCGCGTCCGATTGGAAAGATGAAATCTCAATTTCATTAAAACCTGGTCAAGGAACCGAGGTTAAGTTGATTATGAAAAAAGGTGCTGAGGCCGAGTTCTCCTGGTCCGTTGATCAAGGCGTCGCCAATTATGATCTTCACGGCGACGGCGCTGGTAAATCCATCAGCTACAAGAAAGGACGAGGCGTGCCAGGGGACAAAGGTAGTCTAAAAGCAGCTTTTGACGGGAATCATGGTTGGTTTTGGAGAAATCGTACAAGAAAGAACATCACAGTGAAGCTTCAAGTGAAAGGAGACTATACCAGAATCAAACGTAATCTTTGAAAATGTATAGAGTTGAAAAAATCTGCGGCGGTCCTGAATAACGCCAATCATCCGGAACCGCGCTAGCACCCAAGTGTCTCTGACAGCATTCTCTTTATCGTAATCACCAACCCAGATACCATTCTACCATGGACGCTAAAACCACGCCCAAACGCGGTTACGCCGACTTTGCCGAACATTTAGACCGCCTTGACGGGTTGGGGCTGGTGCGGCGCATCGATGCGGAAGTCAATAAGGATACCGAACTGCATCCGCTGGTGCGCTGGCAGTATCGGGGCGGTATCCCGGACGAAGAGCGCAAAGCCTTCGTCTTTTCCAACGTCACCGATGCCAAGGGGCGCAAATTTGATATGCCGGTGGTGGTCGGCGCTATGGCAGGCAGCCGCGCCATCTACCGGGCCGGATTGGGCGTCGATGCAGATGGGGTCGGTCCCATCTGGGCCCGCGCCATTGATAAGCCGATCCCGCCAGTGGAGGTCTCAGGAGCGCCAGCCCAAGAAATTATCTTGGAAGGCGATGATCTTAAGGGGCCCGGCAAGGGGTTGGATGCTTTGCCGGTACCGATCTCGACGCCCGGCTATGACAGCGCCCCCTATATCACCGCCGGCAATTTCGCCACTCGCGATCCCGACACCGGCGTGCAGAACCTTGGCACCTACCGGGGCGGGCTGAAGGCCGCCGACCGCATTGGCGTGCGCATGTCGACTCGCTCCGGGGGCGCCGGCGGCTATCCCCATTGGCTGAAATACCAGGCACGCGGTGAGAAGATGCCCTGCGCTATCGTTCTTGGGTGTCCGCCCGTGGTCGCCTATACAGGGCCGCAGAAACTGCCCATGGGCATCGACGAGTTGGCCGTCGCCGGCGGCCTGGCCGGCGAGCCAATCCGCGTCACCCGCTGCCACAGCATCGATCTGTTGGTGCCGGCGGAAGCGGAGATCATCATCGAAGGGCTGATCGATACGGAATATCTGGAACCGGAAGCGCCGTTCGGCGAATCCCACGGCCATATTGCCCTCGAAGATTTCAACATGATCTTCGACGTCACCGCCATCACCCGCAAGAAAGACGCCCTGTTCGCGTCGATTATCTCCCAGGTAACCCCGTCTGAATCCAGCGCCATCAAGCGCGACGCCTATGAGCAGATGTTTCTTTCCCATTTGCGGAACAGCCTCGGCATCCGGGGCGTGCAGAACGTCGTCATGCACGAGCCCTTGTCCAATATCCGCCGGGTGATCTTTCTGGTGATGGCACCGGGTACGCCGAAGACCGAGGTTTGGCGCGCCCTTTATGGTGCCTCCAGTTTGCGCGCCGATTGCGGAAAATACGTGATGGCAGTGAGCGAGGATATCAATCCCGACAACGGCGATGCCGTGTTCTGGTCCCTCGCCTACCGGGCCAACCCGGCCGAGGACGTGGTTATCCTTGGGCATAGGGACGGTGGCCACGGACCGAAAGGCGGCGACCGTGGGTCCGACGGCACCATGCTGGTGGATGCGACGCTAAAGCATGTATCGGCGCCACTGGCGTTGCCGAAGAAACCTTATATGGAGCACGCCAAGGAGATTTGGGAGCGCCTGCAATTACCGCCGCTCTCGCCAGAAACACCATGGCACGGCTATTCCCTCGGCGACTGGTCCGACGAATGGGACGCCTTGGCGGCACGCGCCACCGATGGCGATTATTTGAGCAATGGCGAGCGTTCCAAGCAAATGCGAGCCAAGGGAATCAAACCCAACACCCCGGTTCGTGATGTATTGAAGGCGCCATGACCGGCGCCATCGGTAAACCGGTTCTCCGCAAAGAGGATGCGCGCCTGCTTACCGGAAAGGGCCAGTTCACCGACGATGCCAATGCACCGGGCCAGGTGCACAGCGTCATGGTCCGCTCGCCCCACAGCCACGCCCGCATCCTTGGCATCGATACCGCCGCCGCCATGGCAATGCCAGGGACGCTGGCGGTCTATTCCGGTATTGATTGCGCCGCCGATGGGCTGGGCGCGATCCCGCACAGCCCCTTGCCCAAGACCCAGCATGATCTGAAGCTGACCGGCCCAGGCGGCAGCCACGTCTTTATCGGCCCGCACATGGCACTGCCCGCCGACAAGGCCCGTCATGTGGGCGAGGCGGTCGCCATGGTCATCGCCGAAACCAAATCACAAGCCTTGGACGCCGCAGAATTGGTGCGCGTCGATTACGAGCCCCTGCCCCACAATAGCGATGCCCTGGCCGCCGCCCAATCCGCGCAACCAAGCGTCTGGGACGAATTGCCCGGCAACGTCTGTGTCGACAGCGTCTTCGGCGATGTGGCCGCTACCGATGCCGCCTTCGCCGCCGCCAAGCATGTGGTGTCGGCTGCGTTCCATATCGGCCGGGTTACCGGTGTGCCCATCGAGCCGCGCGCGGCGCTGGCCATCTATGACAAAGGCTCCGGGCGCACGACAATCCATGCGGGTTCCGGCGGCGCTGTCCGGCAAAAGCACGAGATCGCAGAAGTGCTCGGCGAGGACCCAGCCAATATCCGGGTCTTGTCTTTCGACGTGGGCGGCAATTTCGGCACCCGCAACCGGGTCTATGTGGAGGTGGTGCTGGTGGCCTGGGCGGCAAAAAAATTGGGTCGCCCGGTGAAATTCACCGCCGAGCGCACCGAAAGCTTCCTCAGCGATTACCAGGGCCGGGATTTGTACACATCTGTTCAGCTGGCGCTGGATGCACGGGGCCAGTTTTTAGGAATGCGCGCCGACAATATTTCCAACCAGGGTGCCCGCGCCGTTTCCTTCTCGCCGATCGCCAAGGGCTCCAACCTGATCACTGGCAATTACCGCATACCGGTGGCCACCATCCGGGCGCGCGCCGTGTTTACCAACACCATGCCGACGCAAGCCTACAGATCGTCCGGCCGGCCCGAAGTTACCTACGCCATGGAACGGCTGGTGGAACTTGCGGCACAGAAACTGGACATGGACCCGGTCGAGCTGCGCCGCCGCAACCTGATCGCCGAGGACGAGATGCCATACGCCAATCCCCTCGGCATGATTTACGATTCAGGCGATTACCGAAAATGCATCACCATGGCCCTGGCTCGGGCCGACTGGAGCGGCATCGATGCGCGCCGCGCCGAGGCAGAGGCGTGCGGCCAATTGCTGGGCGTCGGCTTCGCATCATACGTGGAATCCTCCATCGGCACGCCATTAGAACAGGCGCGCATCACGGTGACAGAGGAAGACCGCATTGATGTGGTGATCGGCACGCAACCATCCGGCCAGGGGCACGAGACCAGCTTCGCCCAGGTCGCCGCCGAATGGCTGGGCGTGCCGGTGGAAAACGTCGCGATCCGCATCGGCGATACCGATGTGGTTCAGGTGGGCGGCGGCAGCCATTCTGGGCGCTCCATGCGCATGGCCGGAACGGTGATCGTCCTGGCCGCCGACGATCTGATCAAAAAAGGCAAAACCGTTGCCGCCGATGTGCTGGAAGTGGCGGAGAGCGATGTGGAATTCTTGGATGGTCAATTCCGGGTCATCGGAACCGACCGAAGCATTGATTGGTTCGAGCTGGCCGGGCGCACCGATGCGGGTACCCTGGAAGTGATCCGGGCCAACGAGATGCAAACGCCGGTATTCCCCAACGGCTGTCATATTTGCGAGGTAGAGCTGGACCCGGAGACCGGCGCCACCAAACTGACGCGCTACACTGCCATCGACGATGTGGGCCGCGCCATCAACCCGATGATCGTGCACGGCCAGACCCATGGTGCCGTGGCGCAGGGGCTGGGCCAAGCAATGCTGGAATCTTGTGTTGTCGATCCCGGGACCGGCCAGGTCTTAACCGGCTCACTGATGGATTACGGCCTGCCCCGCGCCGCCGACGTGCCCAGCTTTAACGTCGCCCTCAACGAGGTGCTCTCGCCCACCAATCCACTGGGCATCAAGGCCGGCGGTGAAGGCGGCACCACCGTTTCGCCGGTCGCCTACACCAACGCGGTCCTGGATGCGCTAAAGGATTTCGGTGTCAGCGACATCCCCATGCCGCTAACTCCGCACCGCATCTGGCGGGCGATCCGGGGCACGGCGTAACGCGAGCCGGCCTCCAAATAGTGCTGCGTTAGTCAGCCGTTTCGGAAATCGGCGCGCAGGGAATAGTCACCGTTACTGTGGTGCCAAGACCTTTCTCGCTCTTAATTTCCATGGTTCCATCATACAGATCGACCAGCCCCTGGGTTAGGGGCAGCCCCAGCCCGGTGCCTTCCGTCTGGCGATCAAGGCCGCGGGCCACCCGCCCGAATACGCTCATCGCTTCGCTTAACTCATCCGCATCCATGCCGATACCAGTATCACTGACCTCAATGATAAGGACGCCGCCTTTATTCATGGACATGTTTACGGCAACGTCCCCTCCTTCCGGCGTATACTTGACCGCGTTGCCGAGCAAATTGAGAAGAATTTGCTTTACGCGTCGCTCATCAGCGTAAATTTCCGTAATCTCCGCAGCAACAGAGGACGTGACGGTTAACCCGTTTTCTTCGGCTCGGGGCCGGATGATGCGAATAATACCGGCAACGAGATCGGGCAGATTGATATTTTCTCTATGCAATTTCAAAGAGCCCGCTTCAACGGCGGAAACATCTAGAATATCCGCGATAAGTTCCAACAGATGCTGCCCCGAACTATGGATATCCCCCAAATATTCCCGATATTTTTCGTTGTCGATGGGACCGAATGATTCAGCCATCATAGTGCCCGAGAACCCGATGATAGCATTGAGCGGAGTGCGCAATTCGTGGCTCATGTTCGCCATCAGCTCAGACTTGGCGCGACTGGCTGCCAAGGCGGCGATTTCGGCTTCCTTGCGTTCGCTGATATCCGAGCGAATGGACACATATCTGAGCGGCTTTCCGTCATTGTCCAAGGCAGGTACGATAGTGGACATGATCCAATAATATTCGCCGTCTTTTCTGTAATTTTTGATCTCGCCTTGCCATACCTTACCGGCCGAAATGGTATCCCAAATATCTGAATAGAATGCGGGAGAATGCTCGTTGGATTTTAGTATGCGGTGATTTTGGCCGAGTAACTCCTGGCGGGTATATCCGCTGATTTCACAAAATTTGTCGTTGGCGTAGATGATGTCCCCGTCAGCATCCGCAATACTCACAATGGCATGTTTATCAATCGCGGACTTCTGGAAGTCCAATTCCTCGAACAATTCTAGTTTTTCGCTCTCCAAGCGGTCCTGCTCCAAAGCGTTCTCTTTGAAAACCTGGACAGCCCCAGCCATATCACCAATCTCGTCATTGCGATCTTGGTCGGGGATTTCAAAATTCATTTCACCATCAGCCAAACACAGCATGGCGGAGGTCATATTTTTCACCGGCGCTACGATGGAACGCGCAGTGAAATACGCGATCAACGTCGCCAAAGAGGCGCCGGCCAACAACAGCAGCCATTGCAGCAGCAACAATCTGCGGGCCGCAGCCGCGCTATGTCTTACATCGATTTCGAGAAGGTTTTGCTGGCTGCCAGTCATGCCCCCATCGCGCGAGCCATCTTTCTGGATGGCCCCCAATAGCAACTCCAAAATTTTGTCGGCACGCGGTATGGCTTCCGTGGCAAGTAGGTAATTTGCCATGTTCCATTTTTCTGAAGAACGGATTTCAAACATCTTGGCCGGAAGCGGCGCAAAACTGGCACGCGCAACCTTGAATTCATCGAATAATGCCATCTGCGGAGGCGACAATAGTCGCGCAGACTTGCGCAATTCCGAAAAATGCTTCTCGTTCCTGGTCCACAGTGCGCCAAATTCATCGGCGAAATTTTTTTCGCCGGTAAGCAAGTAGGTTCTAATACTGGTAAGACTCAATCCCAATGTGTCGCGAATATTGGCCATCACGCCCAACAATTGGTGGCGATCTCCTTTACGGCTTGAATTGCCAGATACTTCCAGTTCAATAATCTTGCTGATTTTTTGCGACAACCGAGAGGCGAGCGGTGCCGCCGTCGTCACCAATATTTTGGTGGCCGGACGTTCGTCTACGGTATGGGCTACCGCTTCTATATTCGCCTGAGCCGCAGAAAGCACCAGGAGTTCGGACTTCAAATTATTCCAAATCTTGTTGTTTTCCAAATTTGTCCAGTTCTTGGAAAGGCCGTCTATGGCAGCTGTGATTTCAACGATATCTCGCCAGATCACGGCGCGTTCTTCCCGAAACCTCGGACTGCCGGTAAGCATAAAGCCACGCAAAGAGGCCAGTGAGCCATAAATGTGACTGCTCAAATCGGAGCTGGCCCGCGCCGTTGGGTTGCGCAAATTGAGGATACGGTCGGTATCGTTCTGGATGACACCAACCTGAAATATGGTCGCGCCAACAGTAACGGCAAGCAGCATAATGACCACCGTGAATCCAGCGGCCAAACGAAACCAAATTCCAATTTTCATCGTATTCTAGAACTTATGTTGCACTACTCTCTCCAAGTGCAAATGGTTATTAATTGGAATAAATCTAGGTCTATTGGAGCATTTTTTCGGTCGCCCATCCGGCTGTCTTTAAAAAATGCCGGATCAATTTGGTCTCGAACAGGCCGGCCTGCTCGTAAGGGTCGGCAGCGGTGATGGCTTCTGCCTCGGCCATTTCTTCTGCCTCGATGATCCATACACCGGCATTCATGTTGCCGTCTTCATTCATCGTGGGACCTGCAAAAATCAGCTTCCCGTAACCCGGTCCCAGAAGGCCGCTGCGTCGTCTGGTTCCGCATCACCGCGCCAGGCCACGTGCTGGTCGGGGCGGATGAGGGCGAGGTCGCGCTCGTACAAGTCGCGGGCGCCGTCTTCGGGAACTTCGGCAACCTGGATGGGTATGCCGCGCCGCCCCGCTTCCGATAGCAGGGCTTCTCCGCCGCCAGCACCGAGGCGCAGCAACGTAAATCCAGGCCCGAAGGTATCGTAGAGAGAATGGCGGTCTTCGATCCAATAATGAGGGGCGCGGCCGCCGGGGCAGGCGCTGGGAATATAATCGACCGCTGAATCGGGAGGCGGCGCGGTGCCGTCACCGGCAATCAAGGCCGATCCGTCATAGCGGGCACCAAGCTGGATGCCGAGGCTGGCAAACTCTTCCGTAAACTTCATCAGCTCGTCTTTGAACCCGGCGCGCGCCTTCTCGCCAACCTGGCCCGCGGCTTCCATGTTTTTGGGATATTGCAAATCACCGATCTGGCCGGCCAAGCGGCCCGATTCATTGGTGTTGCGAATGCCGATGGGCCGCCGCTCGGCCTCGTAGCTGGTCAGCAGGTTCGCCCCACCCCAGCCTTGGACGGCGGCGGCCAACTTCCAGCCCAAATTGACCGCGTCGTCGATGCCGGTGTTAAAACCGAAGCCGCCGGAAGGGGTGAACAGGTGCACCGCGTCACCGGCCAAAAATACGCGCCGGTCCTGGTAGCCATCGGTAACCAACGCCAATCCAGCCACCCAGTCCTGGACCGACACCGCTTCGATAGGAATGTCGGCGCCCACCGCGTTCCGGAACATGGCAACGGCATCGATATCGGCAAGCGTCTTGCCCTTGGGCATTTCCGCCAGCATCAAAAAATCGCCCTTGCCGTCGAGGGTGATGCAATCGGTGCGCAGATCGTTGTTGATGGTCAGGTAATGCCAGCCGATGGGCATGCCGAGAATGTCATAGACTTTGGGCGCGCGCATGAAGGCGGAAATCATATCGCCGTCATAGAAATTTTTGCCCGACGAGGAGCGGCCCTGGTAACTGAAGCCAAGCTGGCGGCGCACCATCGATTGGCCGCCGTCGCAGCCGACCATGTAATCGGCGATGACTTGGCTGCGTGCGCCGGTCTTTACGTCCTCGATCTCGGCCTCCACGTGATCGGCAAGCTGGGTGAATTTAACCAGCCGACAGCCGAAGCGAAGATCGGCGGCGCCAAACTGCTCGGCGTGGGTTTTGAACACGGCTTCGAAATAGAACTGGTTGGAGCGGTGCATGGGCTCCGGCGTCAACAAAGTCGGCCCCCAGGGACCGGGGTTTTCCGTCTTCTCCCGGCCCGTCGGCATTTTGATCCGGGCCAGCTCATGACCGGCGAAGCGGGTCGCATAAATCACATCGGTGGGATGATCGGGGGGCACGCCGGTTTTCCGCAAGGCGGGCGCGAAGCCCAGCCGGCGCACGGTTTCCATAGTGCGGGAGTTCAAGGACGAGCCCTTGGGGTGCGTCGTTGTGGTTTCGCGCTCATTGACCAAAAGGCATTTCACGCCGCGGCTCGCCAACTCCATCGATAGGATCAATCCGACCGGCCCGCCGCCGACAATCAGTACAGGTGTGCGTATTTCCGTCATGGGTAATTCTCTAATCCGTCCAGTTTGCAACCGGGAATATCTGGTGGTTTACTCGGCTTCCCGATCCTTGAATTCAACTATGTAAATCTCATGCCCAAAAATACAACACCCCGGAAGCATTCTGCAGTCGAAATTATCAAAACTCTCGGCGCCCGCATCGAAGTTAGCCGCCAAGGCAAAGGCCGCCCGGTTCTGGTGCTGCACAGTGAAGACGCCTATGAAACCGGCTCAACCCTGATCGATACGCTTGCCAAAAAGCGCGAAGTGATCCAGTTCAACATGCCCGGCTATGGCAAATCCAGTTTGCCTAAAAACCTCCGCACCATCGATGACATTTCTTATCTGTATCTGGATATCCTCGACCAGCTCGAACTCAAGAAAGTCACAATCCTTGGCTTTTCGGTCGGTGCTTGGCTGGCCGCCGAGATGGCATCAAAAAGTTGCGAGCGTATCCAGAAGCTGGTGCTGACCGGCGCGCTCGGCGTCAAATTTGGCGGCCCCTACGTCCGCGATATCGAGGATATTTATTACCATCCGAGGGAGAAGGTGCGGGAGTTGAAGTTCCACGACACCAACAAAGACCCGGACTTCGACATGACCGGCTACAATACCCGCCAGTCCTTGATCGTCGCCCGCCGCCGCGAAGTTATCGCCAAGTTTTGCTGGGACCCCTACTTCCACAATCCAGCACTGAAGACGCGCCTAGCCCGCATATCGGTTCCGACCCTGGTGGTCTGGGGCTCAAACGATGGGCTGACCCGGCCCAAATACGGGCGCGCCTATGCCAAGCATATCGATGGAGCACGCTTCACGGAAATTCCCCGCGCCGGGCATTATCCCCACGTGGAACAGCCCGGCGCCTTCCAACGCAAGATCGAAAAATTTATCGCCTGACGCGCGGCCCTGAACTCAAAGGCACCTGAATTATGGAATTTTACCACTTCACCGAATTTCCTTGGCCGCATTTGCCGCCCGACGACACCTTTACGTCCATGCGCGTTAACCTGCCCAGCAAAGTCTATGACCCGGTGGTCGGCGCCGATCTTTATAATTCCTATATCGACCAATATGTGCTGGCCGACGAATTGGGCATCAACTGCATGATCAACGAGCATCATCAGACGGCCACCTGCCTTAGCCCATCTGGGCCGTTGCAGATGGCGATCCTGGCGCGGGAAACCAAGAACGCGCGGCTCTGCATCCTCGGCAATCCGATCGCCAATATCGCCGATCCGATCCGCTGCGCCGAAGAGATGGCGATGATCGATAATATTTCTCACGGTCGCCTGGAATGCGGCTTTGTGCGCGGCGTGCCGTACGAATTATTTTCTTCCAACCGCAACCCGACCGAGACCGCCGAACGGCTTTGGGAATCCATCGATCTGATCCGCAAAGCCTGGACCAGTCATGACGGCCCCTTCAACTACGAAGGAAAATGGATCCATAAACGCCAGGTAAATCTATGGCCACGCCCCTATCAGCAGCCGCACCCACCCATATGGACAACCGGCGGCTCCAGCCATGCCCACGCTTGCCGCACTATCGAGAACGGCTTCACTTTCGCCATGTTCCTGACCCCCGCCGACCGGCTTGCCGAAATGTTCAACGGCGTTCGCGATCATTGTAAGACCAAAGGTCTGCCGGCGCCGGCCGATGATCAGTTTGCCTACATGCCCCTGGTCGCCGTTGGTGAGACCGAAGAAGAAGCCCGAAAAATGATCGAGGGAGTTTTCTGGTACGTCACCCACAACAAGGCGGAACTGCAATTCCGCGCGCCGCCGGGCTATGTGGAAACCTCGCTCTACGCCAAGGTGGTCACCGGCCAGTTCACCGGCGGGCGCACCGACGCCATCCGCACCCAGGGCATCGATTTTTTCAAGAAAAACCATGTGGCCATCTATGGCACTCCGGACAGCGTGGTGAAACAGATCAAATCCCTTTACCGTAAAGTGGGCGGCTTTGGCCATCTGATCGCCATGCTGCATGCCGGCGATATGAGCTATGAGCTTACCGCCAAGAGCATGACCTTGTTTGCCAAAGAAGTGGTGCCCAAGATTAAGCATCTGGGCAGCATCTCCACCGGCTTCGGGCCGCTGGCGGAGCGTCCCAAGGTGAAGCCGAAGAAAAAAGTGAAGAAGAAAGCGAAAGCCCGCACTTAAGCGCCGCACACCTGATCGATAACCGCTCCCACGTCGGCGGGGCATTCATCACCGCGCCAGGCCACAAATGCGTCGGGGCGCACCAGCACCAATTTCCGCTCATAGAGATCGGCGATAGCCGCATCGTCCGGCTCGATCAATTCAATCGGCACGCCGCGCAGCTCCGCCGCCGCCAGCAGCGGGCCCGCATCGGCGCCAAAGCTGAACAGCGTGAACTGGCCCTGGAACAAATCCAGCGTCGATTTACCGGGCGCCAGCCAAGCGTGCGGCGCCGGCGAGCCGGGGATGGTTGAGGGCGACAATTTGGTTGGGTCCGGCTCGGGATCGTCTGTTTCGCTCATCAAGCAGATCGGCGAGTTCCAATAGCTGAAATAACTTTTCACATTTTCCGCAACGGCGCTGACCGAATTGTTGCTGGATTCCTGCAAGAATGTATTGAAGTCGCGCACCGCCGCATCCGTGTCCACGCCCGCCAAACCTGGCAGGCCGGTAACTTCCTCGAAGGCAGCGGTGGCGTTGGTGACGATATAGCGAGCCAAGGCGCGGCACTCGGTCTCGTAGCTGTCCAAAAGCCCGGACCCGCCCCAACCGGCAAGCGTTGCCCACAGCTTCCAGCCCAGATTGACCGCTTCAACAAGGCCGGTATGCATACCGTACCCGCCGGTGGGTGAACATTGATGGGCGGCGTCGCCAGCGATAAATACGCGGCCATCCCGGTAGCTTTCCGCCACATAGTCGCGCCGCTCCCACGGCAGAATGGATTGAATCTCATAGTCGAATTCCATGCCCGCCATGCGCGCCAGATAGATGTCGGGATCTTCAGGAATTTCGTCTTCATGGAAAATGGTCAGCCGCCAAAGTTCGCCGCCATCGATGGGGATCAACTCTCCCCAGCAACCATTCTCGTCGATGGGCCGGTAGAAGCGCGCCCAGCCCTTGTCGTGCAGCGACGCCAGTCCGGGAGATTTGAAAAAGATGTTGGTGCTGTTGGCGATCACACCCTCGCCGCCAAGTTCAATCCCCAGCGCCTTGCGCACAACCCCATCGGGTCCATCGCAGCCGACCAGATATTGCGCCGATATGGTCTCGGATGCGCCGCTCTCCATATCGGTGATTTGCGCCGTAACGCCATCTTCGGTTTGGACGAAGCCATCCAGGCGGGTGTTGTAGCGAAGGCTGATGGCCTCGATCTCGGAGGCGCGGGCGACCAGGATCGGGTCGAAATAGGTTTGCGGGCAATGGCGGGCGCCTTCGGGCGTGGTTTTGATTTCGCCCCGCTCCACGTAGGACGGCACTTTAAGGCGGGCAATCTCGCGCCCGGTCAGGTTGGTCACATAAAGGAAATCCATTGGAAAATCCGCCGACCAGGTGGCGCTCTTGATCGCCTCGGCGATGCCCCAGCGGCGGCAGGATTCCATATTGCGCGACGAGACCTGGCTCATCTTGGGAACCGAGATGACGCCGTCCCGCTTTTCCACTAACACACAGTCCACGCCGCGAAGGCCAAGCTCGACCGCCAAAGCAAGCCCGACAGGGCCGCCGCCGGCTATCAGTACCGATGTGGTTGAGGTTACGGAGTTAGTGTTCATGTATTGCCGCTCAATTTATTTTGCTGGGCAGCCAGGTGGCGACCTCTGGCGCTGCCACCAGCAGCACCAGTACCGCAAGTTCGATGAAAATAAACGGCGCCGCCGATTTAACCACCTCGCCAAGGGTCACATCAAACGGCGCGATGCCCTTCATCACATAAAGCAAAAGCCCGAAGGGCGGCGTCAGCAGGCTGATTTCCATGGTGATCAGCATCAGCACCATCAGCCAGATAACATCGATCTTGTAGACAACCATCAAGGACTGGGAGCCCAATAGAAAGAACGGCAGGGTTAGCAGGAGCATGCTGACTTGATCCATGAAGGCGCCGAGAAACAAAAGGACCACCATCATGGCAATCACCACCATGAGCGGCGTCAGGTCGAGCGAGGCAACCGCCTTCAAGAGCCCGTCGGTTGCGCCGGAATTGGCTAGCGCCTGACTGAAGACCAGAGAACCAGCGATGATGAACAGGATCATGGTGTTGATTTTCGCCGTTTCCATCAGCGATTTGAAGATCGCCCGCCAATTGAAGTCAGCACCATCGATGCCGGAAATTTTTATGATATTTTTGAATAGGCGGAAAAAATAGCAAATCCCGAGGGAGGCAACACAGCCCAGCGCCGCGGCTTCGGTGGGAGCGGCGATCTTGAAAAAGATACTGCCAACGACGACGATGAAGATGATGAAGAGCGGAAATATATAGAGAATGAACGGTAGCGTGCGGTGAATGATGCGGCGAAAGCGGCCGTTGTATTCCGCTCTGCCCCACATCCGCCCGCGTATATTCAATGAAATCGAGACCGGTTCATCCAGTTCGGTCTCATCGGGCGCATAGGATGGCGCCAATTCCGGGTTAACGATACAGCGTATAATCACATAGGCGAAAAACAAGACCGCCATCAAAACGCCAGGCACGATCCCGGCGATCAACAATTGCGCTACCGATTGCTCGGCGATACTGGCCAACAACACCGCCAATGCCGAGGGTGGTATCAACATAGCGATGCCGCCGACGGCCATGATCGGGCCCATGGCTATGGAAGGCTGGTAGCCGCGCTTGATCATATCGGGCAACAGTACCGAGCCAAGGATGGCGGTATTGGCGATGGTCGAGCCCGAGAGCGACGAAAACACGGTACCGCCAACGATGGAAACGATGGACAGCCGCCCCGGCACTTTCGAGATCATCCGGTCAATGGCACCGATGGCCTTGAAGGCGACACCGGTCTGCAACAAAATTTCGCCCATCAACAAGAACAGCGCGATGGGCATCAGGGTAAACTTGATGGCGTTGTGAAATTCCAGCGGCATGAAGACGAGGCCGACATCGCCCGAAATAAAGAGCGCGGTGCCCAGCACGTTGGCGGCGAAAAATGCGAGGGCGACGGGCAGCCCGAGGAACATGGCGACGCAGACGGTGCCGAGCAGCAGACCGAGGGCGAAGTACCATTCCATGGGCTAGAACCCAGCTTCGGACATAACCTGATCTTCCTTGGCGAGGATTTCCTTGACCCGGCGGAGACGCAGAGAAAACTCGATGGCGAGCAGCGCGAAGGCAAATGTGAAGACTGCCATCATGTACCAATTGGCGATGCGCAGGTCCTTATCCGGCAATGTGCCGTCCTGGAACTCGATGATCGTAGCGCGGGCGCCGTAGAAGCACAGCAACAGGCACAAGGCGATGCCGATGCCGTCGAGAATTTTTTCCATGCGCTCCGAGAGATGTGCCGGCAGGGCCGAGGTCAGCACATCGACACGCACATGGGCGCCCTGCTGCAAAACCCAAGGCGCGCAGATAAAGACACCGACATAGAGGGTGTATTCGATGCCCTCGTTGAGCCACCAGATGCTACCCCATTGGGCCTTAACCATTAGAAGATTGAGAGGTATCAGGACCGCAATGAGGCCAATGGACAGGGCTACCAATGCGGCCAGAAACGCGTTGAACCTGTTAAATCCAGCCTCGAATATATCGAGCGGCTTGTTCATCGCGCCATCCGATGAATATGTTCAAATAGATATTTCATTATGAGAATCGGAGGAGCCGACAACGGCTCCTCCGAACTCAGTTCGGCTTGGATTACTTGGTGAACAACTTCTTCAGCGCTGGCCCATGTTTCGGGCTGCGGTCGATCACTTCTTTCCAGCCGGCTTCGCGCGCCGTATCCATATACTTTTTACGGTCAGCACCTTTGAAGGTGATGATCTTCATGCCGGCCTTAGCGCGGAACGCATCCTGCTTTTTGAGGATGCCTTTCCAGGCCGTCCCGGCATCTACCTTCTTCTCTGCTTCGAGCGTAGCTTCGTTAATCACGCCCTGCTGCGCCTTGGTAAGGCCGTTCCAGGATTTCTTGTTGACGAGCAGGTGAAGCGCGGCGTCGTAGAACCCAGGGTCCACCCGATAACCGGTGACCTTGGCCCATGCCGGAACCCAGCCGGCTGCCGGCCAGCCATATCCATGCACCGTGCCGTTCTCCATTAGGGTATAGACCTGGGAAGTGCTGGCCTGTTGCACGGTTGCGCCGAGGGCCTTGAAGAAGGCGGTGTAGACCGGGGCAACGCGGAGGTTGAGACCCTTGAGGTCAGGCTTGGAAATGGGGTTTTTCAGCCACAAATGAAACGGCCCGAAGGTCCAGTACCGGCCGACATAATGGATATTCTTTTTGTCTAAAAGATCAGCGACATATTTGAAGCCACCGTTTTTACGCAGCCCCGAATAAGTATGCTCGGAAAAGCGCAGTACCGGTGCTTCCGGTATGACGTTGCCGAAATAGGCCTCGGTGCAGCCTACGATATCATAGGCGCCGCGGGCCATTTTCTGGGTCAGGGTGAAGGGACTGCCGATGGCCGGCGCGCCGCCAACCATCTTGATCTGAATGACACCCTTGCCGCGCTTGTTGATATCGTCAGCTAGTGCTTGGAAAGGCTTGTGCACCGGGTGACCGATGGGAAAACAGCTGGCGCCGTTGATCGTCTTTTCGGCCGCCATGGCTGGGGACGTGGCATGGCCCGAAAGCCCAGCCACCGCCAATCCGGCGGCTGCCATGATTGTCAAAATATTTGTTCCTAAAGCCATCTTAAAATTTCCTCCCTGTCTTGGCATTTAGGCCAGCACCGCCTTGTGGCACCAGCTAGGTAAATTTACAAAAATGTCCATGGGGAATAGCCGGCTCCCCAATAGCCCTTATTTGTAGGCGGGTTTGCCTACCAGCGCACCTGTTTTTTTTGAGGCATGCTCAATCAAGTCGCAAATTGGGCGGCGGCGAAGCGAATTCTGGCGCGCTTTATGGAAAAGAAAAACAGCACAAGAATACTCACATTGATGACGCCGGCAGCGGCGGCGTTGCGGAACGACCAGATATAATCACCGGTCAGATCGAACACGAATCCACCCTGCCAGCCGCCAAGGCCCATGCCGACCCAGCCGGCCGCCGAGACCACGGCCATCGAGCGGGCCAAGTAATTGGCCGGCACCATAAAGCGGACGATGACGATAAAGGCCGCCATGACGCCCGAGTAAAACACGCCGAACAGACCGGATAACACATAAATCGACGCCATGCCGGTAACCAGCGGGAAAAAGAATACGGCAATAGTCTGCGCGGCCGACATTAACATATAGGACTGTAACGGCCCGATCGTGTCGGCCAGTTTGCCGCCGATGATGCGCCCCACCGCGCCCGCCAGCATCAGCACCAGCAGTGCCGATACAGCCACTTCCAGGCCGATCCCCCTATCGGTCAGCAACGGCACCAGATGCACGATGGGAACCGACATGGTGATGCAGCAGAAGATCACTGCAAACGCCACCCAGCCGACGGCCACAGCGGGCGGCAGCGGAAAGGGGGTACCGTCGGCCATTTTCGGCGCTTCGGAACCGGCGTTGCCTTCCGGGCGCGGTGGATTGCGCACTAAAAGCGCGATGGGAATAGCGATCAACAGATAGGCGGCGCCCAGGATGGCATAGGTGGCCGACCAGCCGCGCGCCTCGATCAGCAGACTGGTGATCATCGGCACCGCCCCCTGGCCGACGGCGCCGCCCGAAATGGCGATGCCGATAGCAAGGCCGATATTGCGCTTGAACCACAATCCCACATTGGCATAGAGCGGGCTGAGCGCGCCGTGTCCCAAGGCGCCGAACAAAACGTAATAGGCATAAAACTGGGTCTTGGTTTCGATCTGGCTCAACAATAACAGGCAGACGCCCAAAACCGAGGCGCCGAACAGGGCGATCCAGCGGGCCCCATAGCGGTCAGCGAAAATCCCCCAGATCACCGTCGATGCGGCGGTCGACAGGGTGATCGCCGTATAGCCGAGGGACAGATCACCCCGGCTCCAGCCGAATTCCGCCGCCAGCGGTTTCAAAAACACGCCGGCCGATCCCAAGACGCCGAACGACAGCCCCGTCAGCGAAAACGTGACGGCAGCCATGACCCAGGCATAGCTTGGGTTGGCGGAGGCTTCGGTATCATTCATAGCTGGGACTTAGCCGATGCCGCCGGGCCTTGCAAACCGCATCACGCCTTGATTTTGGTGATGTTGGATATGGCAGTCCGGGCCCGGTTGCGCCCGCCCGCCTTGGCTTCGTAGAGGGCCTCGTCGGCGCGCGCCAGAACTTGGGCCAAGCTAGTATCGGTGCTCACCAGTTCCGAAACACCAATACTGATGGTGACATCCAGGGGTCCCGCATCGGTGCCCACTGGCGCCTCGGCAATGGCGTGGCAAAGTCGGTTTGCCACCAGTTCCGCCCGGCGGGCGCCAACCTCGATCAGCAGGATCGAAAACTCCTCGCCGCCGTAGCGCCCGAAAATATCCTGCTCGCGCAGACGCGTCGCAATGCGCGCCGATACTTCGCGGATCACGGCGTCGCCGGCGGCGTGGCCGTGGGTATCGTTCACTTGTTTGAAATGATCCAGGTCCAGCATCATGGTGGTCAACGGTCGGCCGTAGCGCTGGGCACGGGCGTATTCTTCCTGGCCTTTTTCGAAAAAGCGGCGGCGGTTGTCGATACCGGTCAGCTCGTCCGTATAGGCGCAATTCTCCAACTCCACTTCCAGACGCGCGCGTTCCTCAGCCAAGCCAAATTCCTCGGCCGCGTCGGCGACGGCGGCGCGCACGACTTCCATGGAACAGGGCTTGGTGAGGTAGCGGAAGATGCGCCCCTCGTTGATGCCGCGCACCGCCGTATTTTCGTCGGAATAGCCGGTCAGTAGGATGCGCACCGTATCGGGCGCTTCGGTGGCGGCTTTGCGCAAAAAATCGATGCCGCTCAAGCCGGGCATTTGCATATCGGAGACGATCACCGCGAACGGCCCGTCATTTTCGAGCATACCCAGCGCCGTCTCGGCGTCCTCGGCGGTATAGAGGTCATAGTCGCCGTGAAAGGCCAGGCTCAGCCCTTGTCGGAATAATTCGTCGTCGTCGACGATAAGAATTTTTTGCGGCATTGGCTCGGCTCCACCTAATGCCACAAGGTGGCGCGCCGGCGGAAGCGTCCGCGAACTTCGGAGCCGGGTGCCTGTTGATAATGGCGGATGCGCATGGAAAACCAAAACAGCGGGGCGCCGGCCACCAGATAAACTATATGAAACAGGATCAGCAGCGCCGGTTCCGGCGGCACGATCAAAACCAGCAGGTACAGCATGGCGATTTCAAGGGCGCCGTAGACCGCCGCCGCGATTGGTCCGAACAGCAAAAAGGCCACAAAATGAAGGGCGCTGATGCGCAAATACTGGACCCGTCTTGTGCTATAAAAATACAACTTCCGACTCCACGGGACCGCTTTGCTGGGGCCCCCGTGCTCCATCCCCGTTGAACACACCGTATATGTATTAAGGTGAGGGCTTTCCAGGACCGATTACAGGTGGGGGAAACCACAATATGGATGCAGTATGATTTGCTCAGGCCACCGCATCGCGCATTAAAATTGTGTCGATCATCGACAGCACGGTCTCGCCGTCCTGGTTGTCGAGGGTGAAATTGAGCTTCACAATGCCGCAATTGGGGCGAGATTCGGACAATCGTTTGCTGTCGCATTCCAAGGTCAGGCTCAAAACTTCGCCAGCATAGGCGGCTTTACGAAAGCGCACCTCGTCATAGCCAAACGACGCCAACACATTCGGATTGACCCCTTGCGATTGCAGCAGATGAATGCGGATGGCCATCAGATGGTTGCCGCAGGCGGTCAGCCCGCCATACATACTGGCCTTGGCCAAATCCTCATCGATGTGAAACGGCATCGGGTCCCAGCGCCGGGCATAGTCCTTGATTTCCTCGGGCTCGAGGCGGTAGGCGCCAATCGTATACGTGGCTCCCGGGATCAGGTCCTGGTAGCTGTAACTGGCCAGATACGGCGGCTCGTTCATAAACTATACGGTTTCGCGGCTGCTATTCGGCTTTAAGACCCGGCCGTTCGAAATCCGTGGTCATGTGGCCTTTGCCTTCCTGATCGCCTTGCTCGAATATCCAGGTATAGCCGCCGTTGGGGTTCGACAAAATTTCCCAACAGTTTAAATCCTTGTCCCAGAACAGGAAGCTGTAGGTTCCGTGCTGGAGCTTGGGCTTGGATATTTGGGTGATGCCCCATTTTTCGGCTTCGGCGACGGTGGTCGCGTGGGCTTCGTCCACCTCTTCCTGGGTTTCCACATCGAGACCGTTGTGAAACAGGAAATCCATCTTGGAAGTGTGGTTCTTGCGGTGAACGCAGGCATAGACATGCTGGCCGCCCAAGCGAACCATCAGCGAGATCGGACTGGTACGCACCACTTCGAGGCCCAAAAATTCCACGTAAAATTTGCGTGTTGCTTCCAAATCGCCGGAAATCAGTGTTCCGTGCGACAAGAATTTCAACTTCAATGACGGCTCCGCAGCCGTTTCGACTACCACTTGGTCCATAAGCTCATTCCCCTTTTGTCTTCCGTTTGGTCGTTATTTGAAATGACTATAGCGCCATAATTGCTGGCTGCCTATGCCCAACTTGTTGGCCATCAAACCCATGCCCAACTTGATGGCCATCAATGCCGAGGGCGCCCGGCTCTGGCATCAAGGGCTATGCATAGATGGGAGCTGCCCGCATGATAATTGACCGCCTCGATACCATTACCCGCATTCCCGAAGACTACCGCAAGGCCAAACCGCCAGCGCCGGCCAGCGTCAAGATCGAGTTGACCGCCCATTGCGATTTCCAGTGCTTTTTTTGCGCCACCGGGTCCAAACTGCGCGAAAAAGGCGAAATCGATTGGGATTTCTATTGCCGCATTGTCCAAGAAATGCACGACGCCGGGGTCAAGGAGCTGGGCGTCTTCTATCTCGGCGAATCGTTCCTTTCGAAACGCCTGGCCGACGCCATTCATTACGCCAAGAAAGAGGTCGGCTTCGATTATGTGTTCCTGACCACCAACGGGCGAATGGCCAATGCGGAGCGTTTGCGCGCCGTGATGGAGGCCGGCCTAGATAGCCTCAAATTCTCGTTCAATTACGCCGACGCCGAACAGTGCGAGGACATGACCCGGGTCAATGCCTTCGATACCGTTGTCGGCCACATCGCCGACGCGAGACAGGTGCGCGATGCGGTCGAGGCTGAAAGTGGTCATCGCTGCGGCCTTTATGCCTCCTCAATCCGTTATGACGGTGCCCAGCAGGAACGCATGGAGCGGGCCATTGAAATGATCTCCCCGCATGTAGATTTGCATTACTGGCTGCCGCTATATGGCCAGGCCGGATTGACGGCGGGGGTGCGCGGCACCACGCCGGTGGCCGGCAATGTGGGGCGCGCCGACAATATGGTCGATCCCCTGCCCTGTTGGGCTTTGTTCACCGAGGGCCATATCACCTATGACGGCAAACTGGCAGCCTGCTGCTTCGACCATGACGGCAGCTTCAATATGGGCGATCTGACCGAAATGTCGTTTATGGAGGCTTGGCATTCAAAGCCATTTCAGGAGCTGCGCCAGGCCAATTTGGATTGTGATGTTGGCGGTACGGCGTGCGAAAAATGCATCGCCTACGTGGACCATGATATCAACGCGCCGAGACCGGATATGGCACCCCAGCCCGTGCTTTAGAACGGTTCCGCCCTAATCGAACAAAGCGTCCAGCTCGTCCTGGGACAGGCCGGCGTCTTCGCCGGCATCGGCCATCGCGGGGGCGGACGCCGCGGCAGCGCCCGGAGCGGCGGCGCTGGCATCGGCTACGCGCCGGTCGGAACCGTTAAACGATACCGCCCGGCGGCGCCGATCGGGCCCGAAAAAAGTTTTGGTTTTGATGAATTCCCTCGGCCGGGAGATGATCGAGTTGATGCGCGCATAGAGCGACCTCGCGGAAATCGGCTTAGCCAGATATTCATGGGCGCCGGCGTCGCGGGCTTCCATGATTTTCTTCATTTCCGTATGCCCGGACAGCATGATGATCGGCACGAACGGGTTCGGGCTATCTGAGCCGGTGCGCACCAGACGCACGAAATCCAACCCGTCCAGGGGCTGCATATGATAATCGGTTATAATAATGTCGGCGGGGAAATGGGTTAATTCGGCAAAGGCATCGGCGGCATCGTTGGCCTCGGCCACCTGGCGCGAGCCGAGGGCGTGCAGAAGGTTTTTAACAAGCATGCTCATATGCTTGTTGTCGTCGACTACCAGAAAATGCAGCTGCTCGATATTATAGTTTTCATTCATGGACTTCTGAATATTTTCTAATCTTTGAATACATATTTTTAAATTTAGGTGATGGTTCCCGAATTACCAGTCATTCCTGCGAAAATGACGCCGGCTACAATTATATTTAAGGCTTTGACGCGCATCAATTACAGCCGGACATGGACCCTTTATGGTTCACATAGATCAGGGGCCACCCCGAACTCCTCCCTGAGCGCGCCTCCCCCGCGCACCGGTCTCTGATCATAGTTTCCGTAAAACTGACCGGCTCCCTCGGGAGCCGGTTTTGTATGCGTGGCAATTCGTCAAATATTGTGATTTTGCTCACATCTAAAGCCTGAGGTTTTGGCTAGTATGGGACCCAATCGAGGCCCTTATCCCACCTCCCCCCCTTCCTCCCCCGGGGCCTCGAGAAAAGAAATGGCGGCGGCGGCCTTCCCCAGGGTCGCCGTTTTTTCTTGAGACCCGTAGCGCGCCGAGACGCGTGCCGGTCAACCATAAGGCGCGGCGAAACGGTTGCCCATGAAGTCATCCAGCGAAATCTGTTCCGGTCGCAAAAAGCCATCCGCCGGCAGCTTGCCATCGCGTAAAAGATCGACCAGCACCATCACCCCGGCGGCGGTGGTTTTCTGGATCGCGCTTTGTCCGGCGGCGTCTTCATCGCCATAGACCTTGCGCACGAAACTTTCCTGGGACAACAATCCACCCTGCATGCCGGTGACGGTCACGAATATGATGACCACATCCTGGCGGGTCACGGGAATACCGGTTTCGATCAGATCCTTGAAGACTTCCCGGTGTTCGCACAATTTCAAATCCCGCGCCAGCATCTGGATCATGTCGCGGTGGCCCGGATAGCGGACCGTTTTATAATTCAGATTGCGCACCTTACCGTCGAGAGATTCACATAAAGAGCCGATGCCGCCCGACGTGGAAAAGGCTTCGTAATTGACGCCGTCGAGGGAAAAGCTTTCCAACCCTTCCAGCGCCAAAACATCGCGCCGATCGCCGTCATGGATAATCTCGCAACTATTGCAGTATTCGTTGATCAACCCTTCCGTACTCCAGGTCAGATTGTAGCGCAGTACGTTATCCGGAAACTGCGCCAGCGCGCCGACCCTTAAGCGCACGTCGTGGGCTTCGTCGAAGCTGTGCACCAGGTGATGGGCGACGATGGAGACGAACCCCGGCGCCAATCCGCATTGCGGCGCATAAAGCCTGCCGGCGCCCTCGGCAATTTCGCGTACCTGGCGGGTGACGCTAATATCCTCGCTCAAATCGAAATAGTGGAGCCCCTGGGCGCGCGCCGCTTTCGCCACCCCGGGATTGAGGAAAAAGGGCAAGGCGTTGATCACCGCCCAGCGCCCGGCCATGGCGGCCTCCAGCGATTGCGGCTCGCCGGCGTCCACCACTAAGGTTTCGGCGCCCTCCGGCGCCCGCTTGTCCAGGGCGCCCTCGTCGGCATCACCAAGTGCCAAGGCGTAATCGCCACTGCTCATCAGGCTTTGGGCAATACTCATACCGATCTTACCCGATCCCAATACCAAAACCTTTTCCATCGATGTGCCTCGATCCATTTCAGTAATCTGCCTATATACTTATATATAGTCCGATCAGAGGAGATTGCTCATGGCCCACGAAAAATTGTTCGCCGAGCTTGGTTTGCAGCCCGAAAACGGCGAAATTAAAGTCTTCTCGCCCATTGACGGAACCGAGATCGGGCGCATCGGCTATGACCGGGACGCCGTTGTGAACGCCAAAATCGCCCTCGCCGCCGAGGCATTCCAGGCCTGGCGTCTGGTGCCGGCGCCCAAGCGCGGCGAACTGGTGCGCTTGTTGGGCGAAGAATTGCGCGCCGCCAAGGAGCCCCTCGGCCGGCTGGTCAGTCTCGAATGCGGCAAGATATTGGCCGAAGGGCTGGGCGAGGTTCAGGAAATGATCGATATCTGCGACTTCGCCATCGGCCAGTCGCGCCAACTTTACGGCCTGACCATCGCGTCCGAGCGGCCCGGCCACCGGATGATGGAAACCTGGCACCCCTTGGGCCCGATCGGCGTGATCAGCGCCTTCAATTTTCCGGTTGCCGTGTGGGCCTGGAATTTTGCCCTGGCCATCGTCTGCGGCGATCCGGTGATCTGGAAGCCATCGGAGAAGACACCACTATGCGCCCTCGCCTGCCAAAACATATTTGCCCGCGCCGCGGCCCGCTTCAATGACGCGCCGGAAGGATTGATGCAGGTGGTGCTGGGCGGCGCAAATGCAGGCGCCCAATTGGTTGCCGATACGCGCTTGCCCTTGATCAGCGCCACCGGCAGTTGCCGCATGGGGGCGCTGGTGGGCCCGGTCGTGGCGGAACGCTTTGGCCGCTCATTGTTGGAGCTGGGCGGCAACAACGCCATGATCGTCACCGCATCGGCGGATTTGGAACTGGCGGTGCGCGCCATCCTGTTTTCCGCCGTCGGCACTGCCGGCCAGCGCTGCACTTCTTTGCGCCGGCTGATCGTTCAGGACGGCATTGCCGAAGAATTGACCGCCCGGCTGAAATCCGCCTACGCGGCCATTCCCGTCGGAGATCCGTTGGCGGACGGCACGTTGGTCGGCCCGCTCATCGACGGCGCCGCATATGAGGCCATGAAGAACGCCCTGGCGACAGCGCGGACGGAAGGCGGCACAGTAACCGGCGGCGAGCGGCTGCTATCCAATGACTATCCCGATGCCTATTATGTGCGCCCGGCGATCGCCGAGATGCCCGCCCAGACGAATGTGGTGCGCGCCGAAACCTTCGCGCCAATCCTTTATGTGATGCGCTATAGTGATCTGGACGCCGCCATTCACATGCACAACGACGTTGCCCAGGGTCTGGCATCGAGCATCTTCACCAACGATATGCGCGAAGCGGAAGCGTTCCTGGCGGCGCCGGGCAGCGATTGCGGCATCGCCAACGTGAATATCGGCCCGTCCGGTGCCGAGATCGGCGGCGCATTCGGCGGCGAAAAGGAAACTGGCGGCGGGCGCGAATCAGGCTCCGACGCATGGAAGGCCTATATGCGCCGGGCCACCAACACCATCAACTATTCCACCGAACTGCCCCTAGCCCAGGGCATCCGGTTTGAGGTTTAGCCGGGACCTTTATTCGGCGGCCTGGGCCAGTTCGGCCCGTTCCTCAGCAATCAGGCGGCGGATGGCGGTGCGCGCATGGGTGAGCGCCTTGTCGGACGGGATGGTTACCAATGGCCGGTCCGGGTCCAGATCGATACGCGCTTGCTGCCCCTCCATAATCATCTTGTCTTCCAGGAAGGTCGGTGCGATCTCGCTATAGAGCACATCGGTCGCCTCCGGATCGTCCTGCTGGTAGCCGTTGGCGGCGGACCAGAAATAATGGAAGGTGGTATCGGTTTCCGGTGTCGCGCTATGGAACAGACGTAAATGGAAACCGGGCTGATCCTGATTTTCGCGGGCGCCTTTGCCTACATCGACAGCGCCGTTCCACTGGATAACCGAAGACGGCGCCACAAATTCGAAATCCCACCAGCGGTCCACGTTACCCTCGAAGCCGACGGCTTTCTGATAGGTGGGCGGCGGCGTCGCATCCTCCATCCAGCGTATATAGTGAGCGCCGGTATCGGTCTCGCGGGAGTCCACCTCGGCGCGGCTGTGGGCTTGCGGATTGCCGCCGATTGTCTTGGCGTGCACATAGGCCAAATGGGTCAAATCCATGAGATTGTCGACCATCATCATGTAATTGGATTCTATCGGCAGCCACTGCTTGCAGTGCGGCCACTTAGCGTGGTCATCGTGGTGCGGATAATCGATGATCTTGCTTTCATCGGCACGTTCCGCGTCGCCCATCCATATCCAGATAAATTCCTGGCGCTCGACTACGGGGTACGAACGCACCTTGGTCTGCGGCGGAATACTGTCGGCGCCGGGGATGGAAACGCATTGTCCGGAGCCGTCGAAGATCAGCCCATGATAGCCGCATTCGATGCCGGCTTCGACTACGTTGCCGTGGGTCAACGGCGCCCCCCGATGGCAGCAGCGATCTTCGAGGGCTGCGGCCTTGCCGTCCGGGCCCCGGAAAAACACGAGCGGCTGGCTCATGATGGTTCGCGCCAAATGGCCGCCATCGGCGACCTCGTCGGACCAGGCGCCCAGATACCAAGCGTTGCGCAGATACGGCTCGATGGTTGTTTCGGTCATGATGTGAGTCCTTTTCGGTCAGCGAAACCTGAAGATGCGCGATGATCCTTGAAGCGGCTATTGGTGTCAAGAAATCCCCGGCACCTGCAATTTCTGAGTAGCAAGAAAAATACAGCTTTTATCCGTATCGATTGCAAGGTTAAGATGCGGCTTCCGCCTTTGGCGGCGAATAATTTTTAATCGGCAAAAATTACCAGGAGAGGGATTCACTATGTTTCATTTAAAAACCTTTGCGCTGGCTGCGGCGGTTGCCGCCATGGCCATGATCGGCACCGCCGATGCGCAGACCAAGATCAAAGTCGGGCGCACGCTCTCGGGCTCCGGCTTCCATGTTCCCATTTATATCGCTTTCGAGCGCGGCTTTTTCAAAAAAGAGGGCCTTGATGCGGAAGCAATTTCGATGACCGGTAAGGCGCTGGTTACCGCCGGCATCTCCGGCAATATCGACTTCCTACCGATCCCCGGTGGCGGATCGCAAGCCACATTGATGGGCGCCGATTTGCGCTACGTGGTCGGCGAATCGCTGATTTCCCAATGGGCCATCGTGGCAGATTCCAAGATCAAAACAGTCAAAGACTTAAAGGGTAAAGTCGTGGGTTACGGCCGCGCCGGCGCTGCCGATTATGACGAAGGCGAGATCGTACTGTCGCGCTTCTTCGGCATGGAAGTGGGCCGCGACTACAAAGTCATCTCGTTTCAGAGCGAGGCGGACCGTGTTGCCGGTCTCATCAACGGCGATATTTCAGCCGGCCTGATGTCGTTCCCGACAGCGGCCCGCGCCCAAGCGGCGGGCTTCAAGCTTTTGTTGAAAACTGGCCAGTACCTGCCCCGCGTCGGCGGCAGTGTCTGGGTCACCGCCAAGTATCTGAAAGCCAACCGGGCGACGGTGAAGAAATTCATCCGCGCCATCGCCGGCTCGATCGATTATCTGCGCAACAATAAGGCCGGCTCGGTGCCGGTGATCATGGCGGAATTCGGCATCAAGGATAAGAAACAGGCCGGCATTGTCTGGCAGGAAATCCACGACCAGTATTCCCCGGACCTTCCGGGTGATCTGTTCAAGAAGCTGTTCGTTGGCCGCCAGAAACGTATGGTGAAGCGCAAATTATGGCCAGCGGGCAAGAAGCTGCCTGATCCCATGCAATTCATCGCCCGCGACGTGCTCGACGAGACCTTGCGCGAAATGGGTTACTTCCTGCAAGCCCGGCCGAAGCCCAAGGCGAGCTGAGCCAGCTTTAAAGGAAATTAGTTTTCAAGTGATTACGGCCCGGGGCAACCCGGGCCGTAATTGTATGCGCGGTAGGCTCGCCGCACCGCCCTATTGGGCCGCTGCGGATACCAGCCTTCGTTCGCGGCCTCGGAAATGGGGCATCACTTCGGTAGCGAACAGCTCCATGTTCTTCATGGTGAGATCATGCGGCAGGGTGCCGAACTGCAATAGCGTGCAAAGCTGGCCAAGCCCGACCCGGTCCTGGAACTCCTCCAGACGTTCGCGCACCGTGGCAGCGCTGCCATAGATGAACATGCCTAGATCGTTCATCCGTTCCATCTCCTTGCCGCCGCCCAGCATTTCACGCTTGGCCAGGCGGATCGCCTTCAAAGACGAGATGGAGGTGTAGCCCGGCGGCAATAGCAACTCGTTGGGAATGCGCAGGAACTTGTTGAAGAAGGCCTCGATATGCGGCTTGGCTTCCCGGGCGGCAATCTCATCGGTCTCGGCCACATAGATCGGCAAGGCCAGGCCAAGCTGGCGGTCTTCGGCCTCGTAGCCATAATCGTCTTCGCAAACCCGGCGGTATTGCTCCATGAAACCCTCGACCGCCGAGAACGGCGAGTAGACGTTGAGGTATGTGTATCTGCGGTCTGGATGGGCGGCCCAGCGGATGGTTTCTTCGGAGCCTTGGCTGGGGATCCAAACCTCCGGGTGCGGTTTCGTATAGGGCCTCGGCCACAAATTCACATATTGCATATTGTAATGCTTGCCCTCGAAGGGGAACGGCCCGGTCTCGGTCCAGGCGCGGATGATCAGATCGTGGGCTTCGTGAAACCGCTCCAACGAGAAGGCCGGATTGATGTTCATGGCATGATATTCGACGCCGAGCCCGCGCACGAAGCCGGCAACGAAACGCCCGGCGGTGATGTTGTCGAGCATAGCGAACTCTTCGGCGACCATCAGCGGATTGTTGATCAACGGCAACGCGCGCCCCAGCACACAGACCTTGGCATTTTTGGTATTGCGGGCGAGCGCGCCTGCGATAACGGCAGGGGTTGGCATCATGCCGTAGGCGGTCTGGTGATGCTCGTTGACGCAGACCCCATCGAAACCCAGCTCGTCGGCATATTCCAGCTCATCCATATAGCGGGTATAAAGTTTATGGCCTTCTTCCGGATCGTAATAGCTGTTCGGCAGGACCAGATTGGCGGACGCATATTTCTTGTCGTAATCGAGATCAAGGGCGCCGTAGGGCATCAGGTTGAAGAAGAAAAAATCCATCAGGCGGCTCCTTGGGTAAAGGCTTGAAGGCGGCCTAAGAAAGCGTCACGGGCTTCGGCCATGGGAACGTGACCACAATTCTCATAAACCTCCAACTCGGAGCCCGGGATCAATTCGTGATAGGCGTGCGCGTAAGGCTCGGGGAAAATGCCGTCACTGTCGCCCCATAATATGAGCGTCGGCAGGTCCAATCGATGCAACCACTTACGAAGATCAGGATTGTGCAGCCGGGGTGTCCAGCAAAGCCGTGCCGCCATTTGCCGGTTCCGCAGCATGACCTCGATCTGCGCCTCGTTCGGCTCCATGGCCAGCGCCTGATCGCGGAAAGACTTTTGCGCAAAAACATGACCCACCGTTTCTTCCGGCGACCAGGCGAACAAATCGCCCATCGGTGTGCCATCGACGCGGATGCCGGCGGCGGATATCAGGGTCAGGCTCTTGATCCGATGCGCATCGCGCACGCCAATCTCGGCGGCGATCCAGCCGCCCATGGAATGCCCGGCCAAATGGAACTGATCCAGACCCAACGCTTCAATCACATCCAGATAGAAATAGCTGACGTCGGAAATGTTATCCATCCAGCCCGGCGCTTCGGTGTCGCCGAAGCCCGGATGGTCGGGCAGGATGACGTGGTAATTTTCGGCCAACGCCTCGAAAATGGGCAGCCACGACATAGAACCATTGGCCCCGTGCAGCAATAGCAGTGTCTCGCCCTCCCCGGCCCGGCGTAAGGTCAATTCGACATCGCGAACAGTCAAAGTTTCGGTGGTGATCTCGGACATCGGCGGTCTCCCTAAGCGGTTTCCGGGCGATGATATTTGTTCCGCAACGTCGCAACAAGTTGATATTGTGCGCCGGGTGCGGCGGCAATGATGAGGCATGAACAATGAACTGGTGGCAGGATATTTTTGGCGCTTTCAAGGCGAACGATGTCGCCATGGTGGCTTATGTGCCGGACGCCGGCCATAGCGCCCTGATCGAGGCTTGCGTCGCCGATAACGAAATTCGCGCCGTGCCACTGATCACTGAAGAAGAGGGCGTAGCGCTGCTCGCCGGGGCCTGGCTGGGCGGAGCGAAAGGCGTGCTGCTGATGCAGTCGTCCGGCGTCGGCAATTGTATCAACATGCTGTCCCTGGCCGCCACCTGTCGCTTTCCGCTACCATTGTTCGTCACCATGCGCGGCCAGTGGCACGAGTTTAATCCTTGGCAATTCCCCATGGGCCAGACGGCGGAGGCGCAATTGAACACCGCCGCGGTTGAGACCATGACGGCGGCCGCCGCCGAAGACGTGGCCCCGATGGCGGCGGCGACCCTGGACATGGCCTATTCCGGCGGCGGTATGGCGGCCTTGCTACTGCATCAGAGCCTAAGCCCGGTCAAAACCTTCGACCAGGGAGGCGGGAAATGAGCGAAGACCGGCGAAGTGACGATTATCCCTTGGCGCGCAGGGACGTGGTCCGCCAGATCACAGAAGGGCAGGACGATCTTTTGGTCATCGCCGGGCTCGGTTCCACTGCCTGGGATGTCACCGCCGCCGGCGACCGGGATTTGAACTTTCCCCTGTGGGGCGCCATGGGCGGCGCCGTCGCCATGGGATTGGGCCTCGCCCTGGCACAGCCGGAACGGCGTGTATTGGTGATCACCGGCGACGGCGAAGCCCTGATGGGGATGGGCAGCCTCGCCACAGCCGCAATGCAGGCGCCCGCCAATCTTTCCGTCGTGGTCATCGACAACGAACGCTATGGCGAGACCGGCATGCAGATTACCCACACCGCTGGGACAACGGACCTGGCCGCCGTCGCCGCCGCTTGCGGTATTCCTGTGACCGGCGTGGTGCTGAACCAGGCAGAGCTGGACGCCGCCTTGCCAGTCATATTGGAAGCAACAGGACCGGTCCTGCACGTCGTCAAGGTGCGCGCCAAGAAATTGGATTTCGTGTTGCCGCCGAAAGACGGTGTGCACTTGAAAAACCGCTTCCGCCGTGCGTTGCTTGGGGCCGAAGCGGTCATCTGACAGGGGAGGGAAAGACCATGCAGTTTGGAATTTTCGATCATATCGATGCGCGCGGCGAGCCGCTGGCGCCATTTTACGAAGACCGGATGACATTCATCCGCGCCGTCGAAGCAGCCGGCTTTTACTGCTACCACATGGCCGAGCATCACCAGACGCCGCTCGGCATGACGCCGTCGCCGAACGTCTTCATGGCAGCCATGGCGCGGGAAACTTCAACCATCCGCATGGGTCCATTGATTTACATGCTGCCCCTCTATCACCCGCTGCGCTTGATCGACGAGATTTGCATGGTCGATCATCTGTCCAACGGGCGCCTCGACATCGGTATCGGGCGCGGCATCTCCCCATATGAAGTGGCCTATTACGGCGTCGAGCCGGACGCCACCCGCGACATGTCCGAAGAATATATGGATATCCTGCTCAAGGGGCTCACCAGCAAAAGCCTCAGCCATGACGGCAAATACCATCAGTTCACCGACGTGCCCATGGAGCTGGAGCCGCTGCAAAAGCCCTATCCGCCGCTTTGGTACGGCGCCGGCAACGAACACGGCGCGCGCTTTTCCGCCCAAAACGGTATGAACGTCGTAACCCTTGGCGCCACCGAGCGGGTGGCCGGGCTGGTGTCGCTCTACGCCGATATGTGGGAGGAAGCCAAAGACGAGCCGCGCCGCAAAAATGGACCCGTCACCGATCCCCTGGTCGGCGTAAGCCGCCATATGTTCATCGCCGAAACCGACGCCGAAGCGGAACGGCTCGCCCGCCCGGCCTATGCGTATTGGTATAACAGTCTGGTCAAATTGTGGCTGGTCAATAACGCAACGCCGATCACTGGCATGATCATCGCCGACTATGACGAGGCGTGCGAGAAAGGCGTCTGCGTGGTCGGCACCGCAGCGACCGTGCTGGACAAGCTTTCGAGCCAGCTCGACCAACTCGCCGCCGTCAATTATCTGGTCTGCCAGCTCGCCTGGGGCTGCCTGACGCACGAACAGGAAATGCATTCCCTGAATTTGTTTACCACCGAGGTCATGCCCGCGCTGGCGGCAAGATAAGGAGACGACCCTATGAGTTACCGCACCTTCCGCGATTTCGCTGCCGTTGCCGAGCAGCAGGGCTTGCTACGCCGGGTCTCGAAACCGGTCGATCCAAGCTGGGAGCCCGCCGCCATGGTGAAATGGGCCTTCCAGGGTCTCTCCGACGACGAACGCTTCGGGATTTTGTTTGAAAATGTGGAAGGCTCGGACCTGTCCCTTTGTTCCGGCGCGTTGGGCGCATCGCGCAAAGCCTACGCGTTGGCCCTGGGCCTCGAAGAAGCGGAGATCAATCCCCGCTGGGAGAGCGCACTGGTCAATCCGCTGGCCCCGGTGACGGTGCAATCCGCGCCTTGCCAGGAAGTTGTTTTCACCGGCGCCGATGCGCGCCTGGGCGATCTGCCGATCCCCACCTGGACGCCGGGCAAAGATGCGGGCCCGTACCTGACCACCACCGTGATGACCGCGGAATTTGGAACGGGCAACCAGAACACCGGCGTCTACCGGACGCAGGTGCTGGCCGATGACCGGGCCGTGGTTAATTTGGCGCCCGGGCGCGGCGGCCATGGCCAATGCGCCACCTGGTGGGCCCAAGGCAAGCCGGCTCCCATCGCCTGGGTGATTGGCGCCGAGCCTGCATTCCAGCTCGCCTCGGTCGCGACCCTGCCGGCGGGCGTGCAGGAAATGGCCATAGCGGGCGGACTGCAAGGCACGCCCATAGAGCTGGTCAAATGCGTCAGCAACGACATTATGGTGCCGGCCTACGCCGAGATCATTGTCGAGGGATTGTTGCAGCCCGGCGATATGGCCCCCGAAGGCCCGTTCGGCGAAAACCTCGGCTTCATGAACCCGGGCAGCGATAAGCCGGTGGCCACCATCACCGCCATTACGCGGCGCTCGGATGCCATCTATTACGGCATCTCCAGCCAGATGCCGCCGTCGGAATCAACGGTCCTGCAAAGCCACGCCAACGCCGCACTGACGTTAAAAATTATCCGCCACGATATGGGCGAACGCCATGTTCACGATCTGCATTACGATCTCACCTATGGCGGCCAGATGGCCCACGGGGTGATCGCCATGACACCCCAATATCCCGGCCACGGCATGAAAATCGGCCGCCTGGCCGCCGAGGTCAGCGCCTTGAAACGGATCACCGTCGTCGATGAGGACGTGGATATCCGCGATACCCGGCATTTGGATTGGGTGATGAACGCCCGCTACAATCCATCCCGCGATACCGTCATTATCGACAATGTCTTCATGCGCAGCGCCATGGATCCCTCGGTCGAGGCCGTCGATGGCGTGAAAATGGGCTCAAAAATCGTCGTCGATGCCACCCGCAGCGTCCCCGAAGATGATTTCTCCCTGCCTCACAAAGACATCATGATGAAGGCCTTGGAAAGCTGGAAATCGGCAGGCCTGCCCGACTTCGATATCCCCCGCCGCGCCCAACTACGCATCGACAAGTCGTAAGGTTGCGCGCCCGCTGTTAATTCGTGACAGTATACTAATTAACAATTTCAATATGCTTTTATTAGTATACTGTCACGAATTAAAAGCCAGTCACGAAATGGAGTCCCAATCGTCATATTGGGGGAACTACGAAACGAACCCAATTCGTATTATCGTTATATAATAATAGCTTATATCAATAATCTAGGTCGGCGGCCTCGTCATTGCCGGCATCCTGGGCAGCCACAAGGACCCGGCGGATCGGCATACTCCTGGACGAATTCTCACGACAGGAATGCGTAAACCAATTCAAATTTTTTCGGATATGCTTCGATCTAAATGCAGAATGCTCTAGCTGTCTATCTGTGCCAGCAGGTGCGGCGGCGATAGGGGCAGGCTCACTTGGCGGATGCCGATGGCGTTGGAAACCGCGTTGGCCATGGCGCCCAGGGACGGCGTCACCGGCACCTCGCCGACGCCGCGCAGGCCATAGGGGTGATTGGGGTTGGGGACTTCAACAATCACCGTATCGATCATCGGCAGATCGGACGCCACCGGGATGCGATAATCCAAGAAGCCGGCATTCTCCATGCGGCCGTCTTCGTCGTACATATAGGCTTCGTTGAGCGCCCAGCCCGCCCCTTGCGCGGCGCCGCCCTGGTACTGGCCTTCCACCTGCCCAGGATGGATCGCCTTGCCGGCGTCTTCGATCACGGTGTAGCGCTTGACGCTCACGCCGCCGGTTTCCTTGTCCACTTCGACGTCGATCAGATGCACGCCGAAGCCCGGCCCGGCGCCGGTCACATGCATTTCCGAATGGCCGGCGATGGCGCCGTGGCTGACGCTGGTCTTAGCCGCGATATCGGCGACGGAAAGGGGATCGAACTCGCCCACGTTGGAGCCCGCCGGGCGGCATTGACCATCTTCGAAGACAACGCCGTCTTCGGGCACGTCCCAGATCTCGGCGGCGCGGCGCACCAATTCGGCGATGCATTGACGGGCCGAATCAATAATGACCATGCCCGACGAAAACGTCGTGCGGCTGCCCGCCGTCACCCGGTTGTTGCCGAGGGTAGACGTGTCGGCCAGATTGGCGCGCACTTTTTCGACCGGGATACCAAGCTCTTCGGCGGCCATCATTGAAATGGATATGCGCGAGCCCGCCACATCAGAGGTTCCCAGCATGATCGTCACCGAGCCGTCCGGCGTGATGGTCAACGAGCCGGTGGTATCGCCGCCCCGGTTGAACCAGAAGCCGGTGGCAACGCCCCGCCCCTGCCCTTCCGGCACGGGCGATTTGTAGTGATCGCAATTCATTGCCGCCTCCAACGTCTCCACATAGCCGATGGGGCCGAAGGTCTCGCCGAAGACTGTTTTGTAGCCTTCGGCGGCGGCATTCTTGAGGCGCAGTTCCAGCGGGTCCATGCCCAGCTTTTGGGCCAGCTCGTCGATGATGCCTTCTACGCCAAATACCACCTGCGGCACGCACGGCGCGCGAAAGGCGTTCACTTTGGCCCGGTTGCAGACCACCTCGTAGGACACCGTTTTGACGTTCTCCAGATTGTAGCGGGTGAACATGGCTTTCGGCGCGTTGTCGAACATGGAGCCGGGAAAGGCGCCGGCCTGGAATATCATCTCGGCCTCCGCCGCCGTGATGCGGCCCGCATTGGTGACACCGATTTTAATCCGGGAGCGGGTGGCGCAAACCGGGCCGGTGGCGCGGAACACCTCGGACCGGGTGAGCACGATTTTGACCGGACGGCGGGCTTTTTTCGACAGCATGATGGCGGCGGGCTCCGCATAGAGCGTTGTCTTGCCGCCAAAGCCGCCGCCCATTTCCGACTGGGTAACCTTGATCTTGGAAGACGGCATTTTCAGCAAGGTCGCCAAGCGGTCGCGGAATACGTGGGTGCCTTGCGTGCAGCACCAAAGATCGATCTGGCCATCATCACCGACCTGGGCAACGCAGGCTTGCGGCTCGATATAGGATTGATGCATTGGCTCGGTCGTAAACTCGCGCTCGATAATCTCGTCGGCCTCGGCAAAGCCCTTGTCCACATCGCCCATGCCGATATCCAGCCGCTCAGTCACGTTGGTGGGCGCATCGGCCGCATCCGCATCGCCCTTGGTTCGAATATGGTCATGCAAGATGGGCGCATCGGGCGCCTTGGCGGCGGCGGGATCGATCACGTGGGGCAGAACTTCGTAATCCACTTCGATCAATTTCAGCGCCGCCTTGGCAACGCTTTCGGATGTCGCCGCGACGGCGGCCAAAGCGTGGCCTTCGTACAGAACCTTTTCCCGCGCCATGCAGTTGCGGGTCATATCGCCGGGCATGGTGCCTTGGGGGAAATCGGGGAAATCGCCAGCGGTAACCACCGCCTTGACGCCGGCCAAAGCTTCCGCCTTCGAGCAGTCGATGGATTTTATGACCGCGTGGGCGTGCGGAGAGCGCAGAACCTTGCCCACCAGGGCGCCCGGCACCATCAAGTCGGCGCCGAACTTGGCGCGCCCGGTGACCTTGTCGGGGCCGTCATGCTTGACCGGACTGGTGCCGACGATCTTCAGATCCTTGCCGGCATCGAAGCCACTATTTTCCAGAATATCATGCATGCGCGCTCTCCCTCATTTCTTTGGCAGCCGCCAGGACGGAGCGGATGATTTTGTCATACCCGGTGCAGCGGCAGAGATTGCCGGCCAGCCAGAATCGCACTTCGGTCTCGGACGGATCGGGGTTCGCCTCCAAAAGCGCCTTGGCGGCGATCAGAATGCCCGGCGTGCAGATGCCGCATTGCAAACCGTTGAGTTCCAGGAAATTGCGTTGCAAAGGGTGCAGCGCATCGTCGCCGGCCAGGCCCTCAATGGTCTCGATCTGCTTGCCATCGGCTTCGACGGCGAGCACCAGACAGGCACACACAAGAGCGCCATCGAAGCGGATAGAGCAAGCGCCGCAATCGCCGGTCGAACAGCCTTCCTTGGTGCCGGTCAGCTCCAACGTGTTGCGCAGCACATCGACCAGCGTCTGCTGTGGCTCGCACAGAAAATCAACTTCATCACCGTTGACGGTGGTCGTCACATGTATTTTTTTCATCACTCTCCCCCCGGGACCCGGCGATCATATTAGAGCAGTTGCAGCAAAGAGGCACGCCCATAAAGAAGCCGCGAGCCAGGGATGCCCGGCTCGCGGCTATGCGAATCATATCGGTGCCCGAGGGCGCCAGAATTTACTGCTTAACGGCAAGCACCTCGAGGTTGATATCAACCTTAGGGCCGACGAACTTGGCTAAGAAGTTCATGCCCCAATCGGTGCGGTCCAAGGAACCGGTGGCAGAAAAGCCACTATAGGTTTTGCCTTTACGCTCGCCCTTGCGGTTAAATTTGACGTCCAGCGTTACCGGCTTGGTAACGCCCAGAAGAGTCAAATTGCCGGTGATTTTTCCGGTTTTGGCGCCGGTCTTCTCGACCTTCGTGCTGACGAATTTCATATTGGGAATCTCGGCCGCATTGAAGAAGGCCGGCGAGCGCAGATGCTTGTCGCGGGCGGCCCATCCGGAATAAAAACTCGAGGTCTTAATATCAACGCTGACCTTGGAGTTCACCGGGTTTTGCTCATCGAACGTAATCGTACCGCCAAACTCCCGAAATCCGCCAACCAGTCTGTTGTATCCCTGGCGCATAATGGTAAAGCCGATAGTCGTATGCGCCTTATCGAGCTTATAGGTGTCGGCTGCCAAGGTGGGCGCCGAAGCCAACGGCAACAAAGCCAAAGCGGCGGCTGCAACGGCAAGTAATTTGAAATGGTTCATCGTCTAATTCCTTCCCCTGTAGGTTCAGTTTTATAAGTTGGTAGCGTCGGTATCCTGTTACAGGACTGATGCGATTGCAACGGCGATTGCGACCGGTATCGCACTTGTGATGCCGGCAATAACCGGCGCCCAGGCATCGCTCTTGCCAAGGGGCATCATGCGCGCAGCGGGCGGGCAGAGGAACACCAAAAGAACCACGGCCAGAGCCCATTTATTGGTCTCGGTAAACAGGAACATGATGGTGGTGAGCGCCAGAAACGCGCTGGCGGCGCCGAGCAACCCGGCCGCACCAAAGGGGTATCTGGGCGCCGGCCAATTCCACAATGCATACCCCCCCGCCGCCGCCGCCAAGGCTCCATAACCTTGGGCAAGCGACACGGTTTCGCCGAGAAAGGCGACAATCGTCGCACCGATAGAAGCCGCAACGAGGGCAACCGGCGCTATCGGAGGCGCCGGTGCATCTGGCACGCTGTCATCAAAGAGAAGCCAGAATATCACCATGCTGGAGATGGCGATCACAGCCAGTTCGAAAAGTACCGCCGGGTCCATTGATGCCAGTTGCCGCCAGCCGATCCAGCCGACAATCACCAACGGCCAAACCAGGATCGATGCGCGCAGCAAGAACGCCGGCCTGGCCAGAAGATCGATACCGGCGCCGAGAACAGCGCCGAATAAAACAAGGTAAACGGTTTTTTGCGATGCTGCGATGGGCGGAAAGGACGGCCAGCCATTCATGGCCACAGCGCCGGTCAGAACGCCAGCGGCGATGGCGGCGGCGGCCAGGTTCTTACCGGCCCTTTCGCCCAATCCGAAGCGGATGACACCGACGGCCATAAATGCCACAACCAGAGGCACAAACACGCCTTTGAGCAGGGCTTCAATTACAATCTCTTGCATCGCAGCGATATATCCATCAATCGATGTTTCAAAAATTCTGGCATGGCGTTAGATTTTAGGCAAGAAGTTGGCGCGGCATGGAGAAAATTTAATGTCTTATGAAATATTCTGGATCAGCGGCAGCCCCTATGCCTGGAGCGTGCTTCTGGCCCTGGAACTCAAGGGGCTCGAATACACTTCGCACCTTTTGGACCGGAGCAGGGACGAGCATAAGGCGCCGGAATTCCTTGCCATAAATCCACGCGGCAAGGTGCCGGTGCTGACATGCGGCGATACGGTGATTTCAGAAACCCCGGCGATCCTCGCCTATCTCGAAGCCAAGCACCCGGAGCCGCCCTTGTTTGGCGCCAGCCCCGAAGAGACCGGTCATATCTGGCAACTGGTGTCCGAGATCGAAAGCTATGTGCGCGGGCCGGTGGCCGACGGCGTATCGGGGCCGATCTTTCGCGGCCAGGTGAAGGACGGCAATGGCGCCGCAAACCTAAAGGCCGCAAAAGGCCCGGCCCACGATGCCTTGCAATGGGTTGATGAGAATCTGACCGGCACGGCGTACCTTGCCGGCAGCGCCATCACGGCTGCCGATATTATCCTGCTACCGGTAATGCAGGCCCTGGCACGGGCCGCCGGCAAGGAGGCGGCGGCGCATCTGGATTTGGCTATTTTGCCGCTCGACAAGACTTATCCCGGCATCGCCGCCTGGCTTGCCCGCATGGAAGCCTTGCCCGGATATGGCAATACCTACCCGCCTCATTGGCGGGATTAGCTCAGCGCGGCATCGCCCGGCTCAACCCCCGCCGTCCCAAATGGCGCAGCCGGGATAGGTGTACGAAAATCCATACCAGCGGGTGAATAGCTGGAACGGGCGCTCGCCGTCCTCCCAGGCCGCCGCCGGCACTTTGTTTTGGCCGCTGATGGTTAGCTCCATTCGGCGGCCGCCCCAATCGAGGCTGATGCCACCTTGTATATCCTCCATCGGAAAAAAGCGCGCCTCATCGCCGACCACAACGCCGAGGCCATGGGTCATGCGCTCCAGGCGCTTGTCTTCGGGGCCCATGGTTCCCCGGAAACGGGGTGGCAGGAAGCCGCCGTGGCGGAAGGCGTTGCGGTGCAGGAAGCCGAAGAAGCGGGCAAAGCCATGCACCGGACGCCGCGCCAGGGTAATCTCGGGATCAGTCTCAAGGGCGGCGGCAACCGTGGTCATGTCCACCGGCCAGGCATCTAGGCACTTACCCTTCAAAGGGCCGTGCACTGCCTCGCCGGTGATGTGGTCCCAATAGGTTTTGGTCTCGTCGTCGATCAACAGAACCAGGCCGTTAAACAATCCGCCGGCGCTGAAATGATGCAGCTTACCTTCGATCATGGGGGTCAGACCGACCCCGGAATGGCAGACCGGTCAGAAGGTCAGCACATAGGGCTCACCGCCGAGGACGCCTTGCGCCAGATGATGATAGGCCATCTGGCGCACTGTGAAGGCGCGGGCCTCGCTGCCGCGCTCGATGACGATCAGGTCGGTATCCGGCGCCAGCCCGGCGGCGGCAAGCGGCTCTCCGGGGCCGTCCGGCACAGAAAAGCGCTGGAACATATCCGGGTTTTTCAACATGGCGCGGCTGGCATCGAATTCATAGGCGGGCATGGCGGGTCTCCCTTAATTCTACCTCGCTCAAGGTCATAGCACGCAAGGCAACCAGCGTCATGAGCGTCTCATTCCAATTTTAGGGAAGCGGATATATTGCCCGCAGTCGCGGTCAGTTTTTCCAAATACCGGTCCGCCATTTCCGCTACCGATCCGGCGCCCCGGTTCCAAAGCAGGTTGAGGCAGCCCCAAATTCGATCTCCCTTAGCCAAGGGAACCGCAATGGACGAAAGACCGTCGTCATAGTTGGCGACGGTCATGGATGTATGCCCGCGCTGGCTTGGGTGGCGGTCCGCATAGCCCCTTTGCCGGATCAATCCAATTTCCCGTTCGAGGGCCTTCTTACCGCCGTAGAATTTTTCCAGGGAGAAATCGACCGCCGCCAGTTCAGCCTTGATCTCGGATAATTCCGGCGCTGGGCAGAAGGCGAAATAGGCGCGCCCCACGGCGGTCGGAGGCAAGGTTACATATTCGCTTGGCTGCATGCGCTGAATGAAAAAGGGGCTCAAGAGCCGAGTCGATTCCACGACTTCCATATAAAGTCCCCGCCGCACCATAAGGTCCGATGGCCAGCCGACGTCGTGACATAGCTCGACCATGTGCGGGGCGCCGGCCTCGGCAAGCCGGTCGCGGGCCTGCACCTCGGCGCCGAGCGCCGGCAATCGCGCGCTGATACGGTAGAGGTTGTCGGCGAAGCCACGCCGGATCATGCCTTCGCCTAGAAGTGTCAGAAGGATTCGGGCCGCCGTCGCCCGTGCCAGCCCGGTTCCTGTATGGATATCTTCGAGCGACGCCGGCGCCGCCTGTTGCAAGAAACGCAGCACATCGACGGCGCGTTCGATTGACCGGATCGATTTGACCTTCGCCATTCGAATTCCCTATTCCCCCTTAAATTATCACAGAGTGATAATAAGTGCAGATTTACTTTTGTGAGCCCGCCGGAGGAATGAATAATCGGCCTGCAAACGCAAATCAGTGGCGGAAACGAATAAAGGTAGGCAATCATGGCAGAACTTAATATTGCGGCCCTAGGTATGTTCCAATCGGATCCGGGCGAAACGGATGCCCATCTCCGGGCGAAACAAAGCGGCTGCCCGGTGAGCGGATTGGGCGCCGAATTCGATCCCTTTTCCGAGGATTATTTGGTCGACCCCTACCCCTTTTTCGAACGGGCGCGAAAAGAAGAACCCATTTTCTATAGCCCGGAGACCGATTGCTGGGTGGTCATGAACTATGACGACATCATCTCGATTTTCAGAGATCCAGATACTTTCTCCGCCGCCCTTGCCCGCCATCCGGTCACGCCGCTCTGCCCGGCGGCCGCTCAGGTGCGCGATGAACTGGATATCGCCATCGAGCCGGCGCTGGTCGATGAAAGCCCGGACACCCACCGGGACCACCGCCGCATATTCGGCGATGCCTTCACGCCCAAGCGCCTCGATCAAATGGATTCGCGCATCCGGGTAATCGTGAACAATTTTATCGACGGCTTTATCGCCGATGGCGAGGCCGATTTGGTTGGCCAGATGCTATATGAGCTTCCGGCCTTGGCCATGTTCATATTCCTTGGCGCCGATGATCAAGACGCCACCATGGTCAAGAAACTGGGCTCGCGCCGCGCCATCGTCAATTGGGGACAGCCAAGCCAATCCGAACAGGTTGATATGATGGGCGATATGGGCCGGCATTGGGATTTCACCAAAGGCTTGGTGATGGACGCCATGGAAAACCCCGGCGACAATTACCTCGGCGACATGGTGCGGCTGCACCAGGATGACCCGTCCCTGTTCACGGTCAATTATTTGATCAACGTGGTGTTCGTGATGATGTTTGCCGGCCACGAGACGACAACCCAGGCCTCGGCCAACGGCGCCAAACATTTGCTCGAAAACCGGGACCAATGGGAAGCGCTGTGCCAAAACCCGGAACTAGTACCGGGCGCGGTCGAGGAAATGCTACGTATCGATCCCTCCATATTCGCCTGGCGCCGAATTGCCACCAAGGACACAGAGATCGGCGGGTTTTCCATTCCGGCTGGCTCCAAGATTCTGATGATGCTGGGGTCTGGAAACCATGACGAGGCGGTGTTTCCGAAAGGTGAAGAATTCGACCATCTGCGGTCCAACGCCAAACGCCATCTGGCCTTTGGCAACGGTGCGCATTTCTGCATGGGCGCGCCATTGGCGCGGCTGGAAATGAAGATCATATTCGAAGAGCTGACCCGCCGGTTACCGCACATGAATTTGGCAGAAGGACAGGATTGGGAATATGTACCGACGTTGATATTCCGGGGCGTGCAGAAATTGCGCGTCGAATGGGATGCGGACCAAAGCCATGGATGACCGATTTCAGGACTTCACGCCCAACCCGGAGGTGCTCGGTCTGGTTCCGGACCGGGCGGGTAACGATATCAATGGTCTTGGCGAAGCGGTGCCCAGAAGGCCGACGCCGATCATGTGGCACGACCCGAGCATCATCGCCCATGGCGGCATTCAGAAATGGTTCAGCCAGCAGGGAAACAGCCACGGCGGCATCAAGAGTTTTGGCTCCGACGGTTCGGGTCCGATCCCCCTTGCCGATATCGCGCCGGAGCGCCCGAACTGGAGCGAAAAAGAATGCACTTCTTTGGTCAAGGAGGCGGCCCTCGCCCGGGATGCCGATCTTGTTGGTATTACACGGCTTGACCAGAACTGGGTGTTCGAAGGGTTCGAGGCGGATTATCAATGGATGGTCGTGCTGGCCGTCGCCATGGATTACGAAAAACTTTCCACGGCGCCCGGCGATCTGTCACAGGACGAGGTTAAAAAACAATATAACCGGGGCACCGTCGCCGCCTACAAGCTGGCCAACTGGATCCGCGAACAGGGCTGGGACGCCAAACCCCATGGCGGGCCGCAATCGGGCCCTGTGCTTATGATCCCGGGCGCCATTTCCGCCGGGCTGGGCGAGCTTGGCAAGCACGGCTCCATGATCAACCGGCAGCTGGGATCGTCTTTCCGGCTGGCCAACGTGCTGACCAATATGCCGCTTAATCCTGATACGCCCGATACGTTTGGCGCCGATGAATTCTGCATGAGCTGCCAGTTGTGCACCAATACCTGCCCGGTCGATGCCATCACGGCGGCCAAACAAACCGTGCGAGGCGCTGAAAAATGGTACGTGGATTTCGACAAATGCATTCTCTTTTTTGTCGAACATAATGGCTGCGCCATGTGCCTGCCCGCCTGCCCATGGAGTCGCCCCGGCGTCGCGCCGCGCCTGGCCGACAAAATGTCCCGCCGCGCCAACGGATAGCGCGGCGGCGCTTCGAATTTCCATCATCACGGCGCGAAAATTGGCGATCATCGCCAGGGCCGCAAGCAAGCAACGGCCCTGACCGAAAGGCAAGTGATAGCCAAATATTTAGTCCCTAATATATTTCAGGTTTTTTTTGACTGCCAATCTAGAAATTTGGCGGTCCAGTCCCCACATTTGAGCAGGAAGGACGGCAAACCGTTGGCCGTCACTGTTATCGCGCAGTGTGAGAAATTCATGAAATCCGTTAGCTTAATCCATCTTGCGAAAGTTGCGTTGATCGTTTTAGTCGTCAATATTGCTCTAAATGTTGGCTTTTACGAAATCCACCATAACTTGCAGGGTATATGGGGCGCGTTGTTGCCGGGCACGATCCTGGTTGCCGTCAATCTGGGTGCAGTCTATCTGCTGATTCTTCGGCCAAATACGCTGGAACAGGCGCGTGAAATAAGCGAACTGCGCCAGACGATGTCAAAGGCCGAGAAACTCCGCATCCAAGAAGCACAGGAAAGCGAGGAAGCGCTTTTCAGTATCATCCACGAAAGTCCGGTGGCTATAGGGATCACCGATGAAGAAGGCCGGCCGGTTTATTGGAATCCACGCTTTCGAAAATTGGGCAAACGCCGCGACGAGATTGACGAACACAACGAGTTTCAGCTTACCTTCTCCAACCCCAGCTTGAGCGACGAATTACAACGGCGCATGCGGGCCGGCGAAAACATCCGAGATGAGGAAATGGAACTGATCGATGGCAAGGGCGAGCGCGCCTGGGCCGAGATATCTATTCAGGAAATGGTCTTTGAAGGCCGGAAATCGTCATTGACTTGGGTCTACGATATAACTGAGCGCAAGAAACAGGAACACGAACAGAAAAAAGCGCGCATGGCCGCCGAGGAGGCCAGCAGAACGAAATCGCTATTTCTGGCAACCATGAGCCACGAGATTCGAACGCCGCTGAACGGTATCGTCACCATGGCCGAGATTCTGGAAACCACCGGCCTTTCGCGCGAACAAGGGGAAATGACCACGATCATCGGTGATTCCTCTGCCACGTTGCTGGCCATTATCAACGATGTCCTCGATTATTCCAAAATCGAATCGGGCCGGCTCGAATTGGAATCTCTCAGCCTGTCGCTGACCCAAACCGTCGAGGGGGTCTTGGATCTGATGGGCGGCCAGGCCGCGGAAAAAAACATTGAACTGATCAGCTTTGTCGATCCCGATACCCCCGATCATGTGCTCGGAGATGCGGTGCGCCTCCGCCAAATTCTGACCAATCTCGTCGCCAATGCGGTGAAGTTCACCGACCATGGAAAAGTTTGTATTGAGGTGAGCACCGAAAAGACCGAGGACGCCAATCCGATGGTCGTATTCAATATCATCGACACCGGGATCGGCATCGATGAAGAAAATATGCAGAAATTGTTTCGGCCCTTTAGCCAAGCCGATAATTCCATCGCGCGGCGTTATGGAGGCACAGGCCTTGGCCTTTCCATCTGCCGCGCCATTGTCCAGGCCATGAACGGTTATATCCACGCGGAAAGCGAGATGGGAAAAGGATCCCACTTCTGGTTTAAAGTGCCCCTCCTGGTCCAGCCAGAACGGCGCATATCGCGGGCTGGTCAAATGGCTGGAAAACGGATTCTGGTTGCCACAGACAATGCCATTATGTCGCGCCACCTGGAGCGCTATATCAACTTCACCGACGCCGCCTTCGAGACGCTTTCCAGCGTTGAAGAAGCGACCGCGCGCCTTAATGACGACGCCAAGCCGGGCGCCGATGTCGTGTTATTCGATACCGACATGGGGCGCGGCGCAATGGAGAAATTCGCCGCATCCATGACGCAAGAAATGCGCCCAAAAACCAATATCGTGCTGCTGGTCAACCGGGCACGGGCATCGTCCAATCGGCCCGAACTATTCGACAGTTTTTTCGCCGGGCTGCCCAAACCGCTTAAGCGGGGCCAATTTTTCGATGTGCTTGCCGCCGCCACCGGCCTCGAAGAGTTGGAGAGTTTGAACGAGCCCAAGCGGCGTGAAGATTACCGGCAACCGCTCGGGACCTTTACGGCGCCAAATGCCCAGACCGCGCTGGACGAAGGGGCATTGGTACTTGTCGCAGAAGATAATCCGGTCAATCAAAGCGTTATCTCCATGTTGCTGGCGGGGCTCGGCTACGCCGCAGAAATCGCCGATGACGGCGCCGAGGCATTCGCGATGTACCAACAAACCGAATACGGCATGTTGATCACCGATTGCCACATGCCTGAAATGGACGGCTATGATTTGACGCGCAAAATTCGCCAACACGAGAAACGATCGGGGCGCAAGCGGCTACCCATTATCGCCCTGACCGCCGATGCCTTAATCGGTACCGGCGAGCGGTGCCTAGAGGCGGACATGGATAACTACCTGAAGAAACCGGCGGGCCGCGCAGAATTGGATGAAGCCATCGGCGATCTCCTTCCGGTCGCCCAAAACATTCGGACCTCACGCACCACCAAATCCAGCGATCCGGGGGAACGGCGCACCAATCCGGACCGGCGCCAAGCCGGCCATGCCCCGGCCAAGGATAAACCCGTGTTCGATACCGCCTATCTTAACGAGGTGACTGGAGGCGACAGCGAAATGATCAATATGCTGTTGCAGAATTATATGGAAACAACACCTGCGCTAGTCACCGAGGCGGTCACGGCTCTGAATTCTCGCGAATTCGATACCGCACGGGAATCGGCGCACGCGATCAAGGGCGCATCAATGATGGCCGGCGCCTTGCAACTCGCGGAGGTATGCCAAACGATCCAGCGCTCGATCGAAAATAATGAGCATGAGGCCGCCGTTTCATGCAAAGCCAAGATTCAAGAGAATTTCGACGCCTACGCCGAGGAAGTGAATTTGTATATGCACAGTCCGGCAGAAGTCGCCTGACGGGTGCCGTCAAACCGTCGCCGCGCTCGCGGCGATAAATATGAACACTGGCAGAATATATAAGGGAGAGACCTTTGCCGGACCCACAATTAGAAAATCACGCTCCAAATTTGCCGGACCAAGATATCTCCTATGCAGGGCTTTCGGTTCTTATCGTTGACGACCAGGAATTTGTGCGGCGCATCGTCACAGTGATGGCCGAAAAAATCGGATTTGGCACCATCGAGACCTGCGAAGACGGCGAGCAGGCCATTAATCTGTTAACGGACATGAAGCCGGACCTGATCATTTGCGACATTAATATGGAGCCGATGGACGGCCTTACTTTCCTGTCGAAAGTGCGCCAGGATTTTACCGGCAAGGTACGCGCCACGCCATTCATCATCCTTACCGGAGAAATTAGCACGGCGCTAGTGACCCAGGCGTCCGAATTGCGATGCGATTGTTTCCTGCTCAAACCCGTCGCACCCCAGAAACTAAAAGAAAGAATCGACGAAATATTTAAAGGCGAGTCTGTCCAATCAGAGGATGACTAACCGATCAATCCGCTACGCACGCATAGAAAGCGCCGCGCCGGCCGCAGCCATCACGCCGCGCCAAGCAGACAAATTGGTGGTCAGGCCTTTTTGGTAACCAGCCAGGCGAGGATGCCGACACCGATCAGGCCTACCAATCCGGCGTCGCCAAGTTGTTTGACGATACCGAGGAAGCCTTCGGTGATCCCGCCGATAAATGGAATGTCGGGGCCGAAGACAACAACGGCGATGACTGATAAAGCGATTAGCATCAGGCCCAGCTCGGTGAACCCTGCCAAAAATCGTCCTACACTTTGCATGTTGCTATCCTTTGATTGATACGCGCCAGCTTATCAAAATCGGGGATACGCACCCGTAAGGACTACAATATATTGCGGTTTGAATTTGCAATCAACGCCAAATATGGGTTTTTAGCCGGGTTGCCGCTCTAATAATTCTTGGTTTCCTGCGGCCGCCAGCGCGAAAAGCGGGCTTCGATTGCGCGCACGATACCGGTCAGCACCAACGAAATGGCCATGAACATGATCAGCCCGGCGAATACGACATCGACCTGAAAGGTGCCCGACGCGCGCACCATGATGACGCCGATGCCCTTCGATGAGCCGCCGAAAAATTCTGCAACCACGACGCCCAAGACGGCGCGGCCGATGGCCAAGCGCAGCCCGGCGATGATGAACGGCATCGAATTGGGGAGCACCACCAGCTTGTTGATCTCCCACTCGGTGGCGCCGTAGGACTTGACCACGTTGATCAACAGCTTGTCGGCGTTTTTCACGCCCTCATAGGTGTTGATCAAAAGCGGAAACACGGCGCCGATGAAGACAACGACGATCACCGACCACATACCGATGCCGAACCAGATCAGGATCAGCGGCAGGAATACCAGGCGCGGCGTCGCGTTGATCGAGGTGATGAACGGATCGACCATATCGTTGATCAGTTGTGAGCGCCCCAAAATCACCCCGGCTGGAAGCGCGACAATGATGGAAAGGCCAAGCCCAACGCCGAACGCGGTCGCCGAGAACTGAACGGCCGGCCAAATTTTTCCGCTTTCGATCAGATCGCCAAGTGCCCCGACAACCATGGTCGGGGTCGCGAAAAACAGCTTCATGCCCTTGGATAGGGTAAAAACCGAAGGCACCAGCTGCCAGATCACGAGGACCAAGACAATAAAGGTGGTGCCGAGAATCAGAGATTCATAACGGTCATAAAAGCTGCGCTCCGATATTTCGACTGCGGGGGTTTCGTTTGCATTCATCGTATCTGCCCCTACATTCCGACGCGCCACGGGAAGGCCGTGCGTTCGGCCCAGCGGATGCCTTCGGTAAAGATCACCGCTATCACCATTAGCATCAGGATATAGCCGAACATGCGGTCCAGCACATACATGTCACCGTACCAGGCAATGCGGTAGCCAACGCCCTCGGAAGCGGCGAAAAACTCGCCCACCAGGACACCGATCAGGCCACGCCCGATGGCGTAGCGGGCACCGGCGATGACGAACGGCAATACCGTCGGCACCAGCACAATGCGGTACAATGCCAACTCGCCGCCACCGAAGGAGCGAACCGTGTTGATCAAAAGCCGGTCGACCGAACGCACGCCGGAATAAGAGTTGAACACGAACGGAAATACGCAAAGCACGAAGATGAGGATAGCCTTGCCCGATATGCCGACGCCGAAAAAGATGATCACCAGCGGCGCGATAGCCACCAGCGGACTGGCATAAAGGGCGGTCAGCAATGGGTCCAGAGAATAGCCGACCCGCACCCGCCAGCCCATGACCACACCTACCGGCACGCCGACCAAAATGGCCGCGCCAAAGCCGAAGAACAATGGCTTGCCCGATACCAAAAGGTCGCGCCAGATTAGGCCGCTTTCCATGTCCCGGTAGAGGCCGAGGAATATCAGGCTCGGCTTGGAGATGATGAATTTATTGAGCGGAATGCCCCAAGTGAGCAATGCCTCCCAGAGCGCAAAAAACAAGGCAACAGCGATCGCGCCAAGGATCACCCGGCGCCAATCATCGTAAAATTTGGCCAAGCCGGTTAGCTCATCCACTTCCATGGCCGCCTCAAGCCCCGCCAATTTGCCGGGCCCTTCGGGCGCCTGTTCCGCTGCTTGATCCATGACTTATCGTTCCCTATTGCGCGCCGCTTAAAGTTGCGGGCCGCCCTGGGTGTCAATTTCGTCTTTCAACTCGTTCCAGATGCGCAACTTCAACTCGTTGAACTCCGGCGTTACCCGCATTTCATAGTCGCGCGGCCGCTTTAGCGGGATATCGATAATCGTCTTGGTGCGCCCCGGCCGCTTGGTCATGACAATCACCCGGTCGGATAAATACACCGCTTCCTCGATCTGGTGGGTGACGAACAGAACCGTCTTTTTCGCCTCCTGCCAGATGCGCAGTAATTCGGCCTGCATGATATCACGGGTCTGCGCATCGAGGGCCGCAAACGGCTCATCCATTAGCAAAACGTCGGGATCCGAGACCAAGGCGCGGGCAATGCCGACGCGCTGTTTCATGCCGCCCGATAATTCGTGGGGATAGTGCGCTTCGAAGCCGGACAGACCGACCATGTCGATGAAGCTCTGGCACAGCGCGCGCCTTTGCCGCTTGCCGACGCCGCGCAGTTCCGGCGCCAGGCCGATATTATCGAGCACCGTGCGCCACGGCAAAAGCCCAAACTCCTGGAACACCATGGCCCGGTCGCGGCCCGGCCCGGACACCGGGTTGCCGTTGATCGCCATCTCCCCAGAATTGGGTTTGATCAACCCCAAAAGCACATTGAGAAAGGTGCTTTTGCCGCAGCCCGACGGGCCGACGATGGACACAAATTCGCCCTCGCCGACGGCCACGTCGAAGCCCTGTAATGCGGTGACCGGCATCCGGTTCGGCGGCGTGAAAGTCAGATTGACGTTTTTGGCCTCGATATATTGAACGGCCATGAAAGCTCCCGTGTTAAATAGGCCGCCGGTCATTTATCAGAGCGCCAGCGGAATTCTTAAATACAGCCACTAAATATGCTGGTTTTTGCAACCGGGTCCAGGTTTATCTACCGGCGCAGGAAGGCGGCGGCCCAATTGCATACCCCGTGACGGTGCGATATCCATTGCTCGAAGGGCCCACATGTTTGACCGGCCCGGACCATGAAAATAGCGAAACAAATGCGCATCACGGACATACGGGAACAATCGGTAAAGCTGGATGTGAATATCCGCAACGCGGTGTTCTCGTTCGACGATATGACCACCTCCATCGTCGCGGTGATGACCGATGTGATCCGGGATGGCGCACCGATAACCGGCTACGCCTTCAACTCCACCGGGCGCTATGCCTGCGGCGCGCAGATGCGCGATAGGCTGATCCCCAGAATTTTGCGCCAGGACCCGGACAGTCTGCTGGATGAGAGCCGCGGTGGGTTCGATCCGGACGCGATCTTCCGCGCCATGATGTTCGGCGAAAAGCCGGGCGGCGACATGGAACGCTCGGTCGCGATTGGCACCATCGAAGTGGCGCTATGGGACGCCATGGCCAAGATCGAAGAAAAGCCCCTGCACGCCCTGATCGCCGAGCGGTATGGGGCCGCTGCGCCGGCGGAGCGGATATTCTGCTATGTGGGCGGCGGCTGGTATTCCCCCGATGAGACGCAGGAAAGCCTGAAAGCCGAGATGCAGGGTTATCTCGATCAGGGATATACCCTGGTCAAGGCCAAGATCGGCGGGCTTCCCATCGACGACGATGTGCAGCGCATCGAAACCATTCTTTCGGTTCTGGACGGCGGCCATCAATTGGCCGTCGACGCCAATTGCGGGCTCAGCCCGGCGCGCGCCCTCGAATATGCCGAGGCCTTAAAACCGCACGGCCTGCGCTGGTTTGAAGAGCCGGTCCATCCCATCGATTTCGAGGCCACGAAGGCTTTCGTGGAAGCCTATGGCAACCCGGTGGCGACCGGCGAAAACCTGTTCGCGGCGGAGGATTTCCAGAACCTGTTCCGCTATGGCGGTTTTAGGCCCGGAACCGACATCGTCAATATCGATATTCCACAAAGCTACGGCATTGGCATGGCGGCGCGCACGCTAGAGATGGCGCGCAGGTATGGCTGGGCGGCGCCGTCCTTCGTTCCCCACGGCGGCAACCAAATGTCCCTGGCATGCGCCCTCGGCTTCGGCATGGAGATGTGCGAATCCTATCCCAATGTGTTCGGCGTGTTTTCCGGCTACGCCGATGACGCCCGCGTCGAGGATGGCTACCTGCCCGCCCCGCAATTGCCCGGCATCGGCTTCGAAGGCCAGAACGCGCTCTATGGATTGTTCAAGGAACTAGCGGGTTAAGGACTTCGGGGCCAATGGCAATCGTTCCGACCGGCGGTCATTCTTGACAGGGGCGTTGCACCAGATCGATAAGTGGTCCTTGGCGAATTCCGGCACGGAAATTATTTCAGGAATATCCAACGTTGAGAAAATTCGCGCGCATCCTGATTTTCAACGCAATGAGCGTCCTTGCGATTGTCGGATTGGCCGAGGCCATATTCGGCACCTGGGCAGGCGACAGTTTCGGCGCGCTGAACATTACCCGCGAAACTATATTTTTTGACGCCAGTTCATTTTACAAAGACGGCGGCAAGGTCACCTATGCGCGCGACAAATTTGGCCTTCGCGGGCGCTACACGCATCCATCATCGATCGATATTCTCACCGTCGGCGGCAGCACCACCGACCAGAGATACCTGACCGAAGGCAAGACCTGGCAGGATGTGCTGGCCGCCGCCTTCGCCGCCGAAGGGCAAACAGTCTCGGTGGTAAACGCGGGCATCGATGGCCAGTCGAGCCTCGGACATCTGTTCAACTTTGATCGCTGGTTCCCCCTGATCCCGGACATGCGCGCCCGTTATGTGCTGGTTTACGCCGGCATCAACGACGTCTATGTGCACATGCAAGATACCGCCGATCAACTATTGTCGGGGGATGCTATCCTCCAGGTCCATCACGCCATCAAGAACAACAGCGCGGTTTATAAAGTGTACAAGGTGGTGAAAGGCGCAATTTTGGCGCGCCGGGTAAAACTGACCGGCGAGATTGTAGATTTTGGCGCCGTCCAATGGGCGGACAAACCCAATCGCGCTGCGTCCCCGGCCACCAATGACAAAGCCCGCGCCTACCATAGCCGGCTGCAAAAGCTGGTCCGGCGCATTCGCAAATTCGGCGCCACGCCCATTTTGGTTACCCAGCGGCGCGGCGATATGCGGCGGGGCGCGGCCGGAAAACTGTGGGGCATCAGCGCCCCTGCCGGCCAGAAAAACGGGCTTGATGAAGCGCGGGCGCTTACCGCTATCAACCGCGAAACAATGGCGGCATGCGCGGGGCTCAAGCTCCTCTGTTTCGATTTGGCATCAGAGCTCGACCTGGGCCCGGCGGATTACTATGACCGGGTTCACACCAATCCCGGAGGGGCGCGCAGAATTGGTATGTATCTGTTTGAGAAGATGAAGGACTTGCCGATGGGCGGGAGATAGAGCGTAATTTAAGTGATGTCCCCGTAATTTTTGCGCTCTTTCATCTGACACCTCCAAGGGAAATTGTCCCCCTTTATCGGTGTCCGTCAAAAACGGCGTAGCTCAATGTGTCCCCATAATTGCCCATAATTGTGTCCCCATAATTGTTGATCACCATCTCCGAGTTTTGGATGTCTTGACCGGGTTCATTCGGGGTGAAGATATCGGCGTGGGGATTTGGGGTGAAGCGCGTCGGCCTGATCATCGGCGACAAGAAATAGCGGTTCACCGATAATCGGCGATGACAATTATCGGCGCTTATGTAATTGTAAAACTTGAGAGTTGATTATCCTTATTAAAATACTTCTAATAGGAGTTAACATCATGACAGATTATCACGCTCAAGGGCAGCAGGACTACGTCGATGGCAATGGTTACAATCAGCCTTACAATGTGATCGATAATTTGATTGCATTGAGTTCTGATACGATGAGAGAGCAAATGGAAGCCAATGAGGAATATGCCGCTGGTTGGGAGCACGCTCAATCGCAGGCAAAGTGATGCACAATTTAAGAACTGACCCCTTTCCTTAAGACCTGCCCCCTTTCCTTCCCAGTTTGGAAAATCAAAAATTATGCTTTTCGAGTTTCCCATCCCCAACCCAAATGGCGAAATGCAAATCAGTATTGAGTCTGGTTCGTCTCTGGTATTTGTGGGCGCAAACGGCGGGGGGAAGACCCGGCTCGCCGTGTACATTGAGGATGCTTTCCAACTAAATGCGCACCGAATTTCGGCACACCGAGCGCTCACGCTCAATCCCGGAATCGCCAAAATCAGTGAACGGGACGCTCTATTTGGTCTGAGAACTGGCAACGCCTCCTCGAATGCAGCCATTGCTCATCGATCCGGCAACCGGTGGCATGGCAACTCGGCCACCTCGCTGCTTAGCGACTTCGATTTTTTAATACAGGTCTTGTTCGCCGAACAGGCCAACAAAGCGTTGGAAACACATCGAAAGAACCGTGCTGGCGATCATAGTTGCGCTGATCCCACAATGTTCGAGCGGCTCGTTACTATTTGGGATCGGTTGCTGCCGCACCGGCAGCTCCATATATCTGGGGATAATATTGAGGTGGCTGTTCGCGGATCGGATGCGAGATATAACGCGATTGATATGAGCGACGGCGAGCGCGCAATTTTCTATATGATTGCCCAAACTCTCGCGGCTGCCGGGGATTCGCTACTCATATTTGACGAACCTGAGCTCCATGTTCACCCCTCGATTATGGCCAAGCTCTGGGATGAATTGGAAGCTTCCCGGCAAGATTGCTCTTTCGTATTCATCACTCATGATTTGGAATTTGCCGCTACTCGTGTGGCGCAGAAGTTTGTCATCCGCGACTTCGATCCGACGCCTTGGTGGTTTATCGAAGCTGTTCCGGAAAATTCTGGGTTCGGCGAGGAAGTTACAACTCTTATTCTCGGTAGCCGACAGCCTATTCTGTTTGTCGAAGGTGGTGATAATAGTCTGGATCTGGCAATTTACCGGTGCAGCTATCCCGATTGGACTGTCATTCCTCGGGGGTCTTGCGAAGAAGTCATCCACTCCGACGTGACAA
>ENA-OREN01000217-OREN01000217.1-marine-metagenome-genome-assembly--contig:-NODE-217-length-86156-cov-6.999198_pt1 | contig 86156 bp, 83 predicted proteins | sample MGYA00248624_ERZ508555 | MGnify/ENA primary metagenome ERZ508555 (study PRJEB26222, sample SAMN06267773) | marine metagenome | isolation source: Saanich Inlet, British Columbia, Canada | place...
CCTATTTATCAGGTTGGCTTTGACTATGTCGTGAATGAAAAAACCAGTTTAAATCTTGATGTCAGAAAACTAAAAACCTCATCAGGTGCTACTGCTACAGAACTCCATAAAACTATTATGGGTCCTTATGCTCCAGAAAGAATCGATTATGAAATGGGTATGCAGCCCCTAACCGTAAGCCTTAATTTTACATGGTTATTTCATAACCCTAAAAATTTTAGGGAAAGAAGAGCACTTCAAGAGAGAATCACTCTCAAACAAAAAAGAGAAGCAATAAGAGCGACAAGAATCATTTAAGGTCTTATTAGGATTTAGGTATGAAAAGTTTTGCAGAAAAAAATATCCGTTATCTACTTGAGTTCATAGTCATTATTTCAGGAGTATTCTTATCTTTTTATCTTGATGATATTCGTGAGTTAGGTCAAAAAAAACAATATAAAGATACACTTATTGAAGAATTAATTATTACCTCTAATCAAGATTTATTACAGTTAGAGAAGGTGATTACAGCTTTAAATAAAGTTGAACTAAGTATTGATAGATTGTTGGTTGATATTGTGGAAGGAGATAATAATTTAAGTGATAAGGAAATAGCAGAAGATTACTTAGAGATAAGAGAGAATATGAACTTTTCTTTTTACCCACTTAATGGAATATTTGATCAATTAATATCTACAGGTTCTTTTGAATTAATTGAATCGATAGAACTCCGTCGCCTTTTAATGGATAACTATACTCATTTCACTCATAGAAATGATGCCAATAATAGAAGCCTCGATGATTTATGGCTTAGTTTTGTAGAAAATATAGATCCAATGATGCTGATTATTCCAATAATTGATAAAGATATAGAGTATATATATGCTAGCCAAGAAATTGGTTCCTACGATATAGACCTTACTTTTTACTCATCAAAAAAATTTATAGCTTATTTAGTTTCTGCAAAAACTTCAGTATCAACTACATTAGATATGCTTTTAGTATTTGAAAAAAATTATAACCAAATAATAAAGCTTGCGGAAAGTAAAAATTAATCCATACCTAAAAATGGGATCTTGGGATGGTCTAGCATACACAACACTGTTTGTTATTTTATTCCCATGGTCCTTGTTATATCTTTTAATTTTTCGAGGCATTGAAAACACCAAAGATTTTTTAGTTTTTTTTGTAAGAGATATTTTGATCACAATAGTGATTACTGTAATTTCAATTTCCTTAATAATAGTACCAGCGATTTATTATCTAGTTTCTTGGATTACGCAGTTGTTAAGTTGAAGAAGCCTTTTCAGAAGCTGTGCCGGAAAGAGGAATCGAACCTCTGACCTACTGATTACGAATCAGTTGCTCTACCAACTGAGCTATCCCGGCGGCTTATAAACTATAATAGTGGTTTTCTTGACATGGACACAAGTTTTACAGTTGATGTAGAGGCAGCTACCAATTTATCATTTTGAAAAATTTCACTTGATAAATAACCTATACTTTTCCCAAGTTTTTTTATCTTGGATTCAGCTATTAAAATACCAGGATGAGAGCTTTCTAAAAAACTAACATTGATATCAAGAGAAATTGGGTTGAACTGAAAATCCAAATAAGCAATCACTAAATGAGCCATTGCTGAATCAAGCATTCCAGTTACAAATCCACCCTGCACAATTTGATTGGGTGAATGACAAAATTCAGGGATTGCCTCAAATTCCATTTTTAGTTTAGGTGGTTCTGACTGATAGAAAATGACTTCTCCCCTTAGAGAGTCAAGACATGGAGGTCTTGCAATCTTTGAACGAAGTAGATCTAATTTTTCTTTATCTGTTTTCATAATTGTTTAAGTATAAAAAATATAAAGGCTTTGATAATAGATGAAAGTTAAATTATATCAAATAGTTAGCTCAGTATTTTTTGATATTATTTCATTCCTTTTTTATGATATAACTATTATAGTTTTAGTAATTTAGGATTAATTTATGAATAGTATTAAAAATTTGATTACAGATTTTACCGAATTAGCTGTCGGGATCATTGCTCTTGGAGTAGTTGCCGGAGTTGTTTTTGGTGATGTGCCTTTTGTTGGTGGTATTTTAAATAACTTCATTGAAACCGTTTATGCCATTGGAAATAGTGGCGCCGCAGCAATAACCCTAGCTATAATTGTTCACGTTTATTCTAAAAACACTAACTAAATACTTAATTCATCATTCAAATTGATTCTAATGGATCAATACTAAGCATTTTTTAGAATTGATTCATTGTGTTGTCTTCACCTGCAGCCTTGAGTGCTGCATCTCCAGCAAAATATTCTTTGTGATCGTCTCCAATATCTGAGCCAGACATATTCTGATGCTTAACACAGGCTATTCCTTCTCTTATTTCCTTTCGCTGAACTCCTTCCACATAACCAAGCATTCCTTTGTCTCCAAAATACTCTTTAGCTAAATTATCAGTCGATAAAGCTGCAGTGTGGTATGTGGGTAAAGTGATTAAGTGATGAAAAATACCTGCTTCTCTTGATGAATCAGCTTGGAATGTTCTGATTTTCTCATCGGCTTCGATACCAAGTTCAGTGTCATCGTATTCAACACCCATTAATTCAGCTCTGTCATATGCCGAAACATCTTTCCCAGATTCTTTCATGTTATCAAATATTTGCTGTCTAAAATTTAGAGTCCAATTGAATGATGGGCTGTTGTTGTAAGCTAACTTAGCATTTGGAATGACTTTACGTATTTCATTCATCATTCCTCCAATTTGAGAAATATGAGGCTTCTCTGTTTCAATCCAAATTAAATCTGCACCATTTTGAAGGCTGGTTATGCAATCCAGGATACATCGTGCTTCGCCAGTGCCTGGTCTGAACTGAAATAAGTTACTTGGTAAACGCTTTGGTCTCACAAGTTTTCCATCTTGATTTATCAGAAGATCGCCATGATTTATAGAATCTTGATCTACTTCTTCAACGTCTAGAAAGGAGTTGTATTGATCTCCAAGATCGCCTTTTTCTTTGGATACTGCAATCTGTTTGGTTAAGCCAGCACCAAGGGAGTCTGTTCTAGCAACAATAACTCCATCATCAACACCCAATTCTAGGAATGCGTATCTAACGGCATTAATTTTAGACAAGAAATCAGCATGTGGAACGGTTACTTTTCCATCTTGATGGCCGCATTGTTTTTCATCAGAGACTTGATTTTCTATTTGGATGCAACATGCTCCAGCTTCAATCATTTGTTTTGCCAGTAAATAAGTTGCTTCTTCATTACCAAAACCAGCATCAATATCAGCAATAATTGGAACCACATGTGTTTCAAAGTTATCTATTTTATGTTGTATGGCTTCTTTTTCAGTTTCACCAGCTGCATCCAATTCCCTGAATAGACCACCAAGTTCTCTTGCATCAGCTTGTCTTAAAAACTGATACAACTCTGCAATTAAGCTCACTACTGAAGTTTTTTCATGCATTGATTGATCGGGAAGAGGTCCAAAATCTGATCGCAGAGCAGCTATCATCCACCCTGATAGATAGAGATATCTTTTATTATTCGTTCCAAAATGTTTCTTCACAGATATAAAAGTTTGTTGGCCAATAAAACCATGCCAGCAGCCTAATGACTGAGTGTATAAGGATGGGTCCTTGTCGTAATCATCCATATCTTTTCTCATAATTGAAGCAGTGTATTTTGCAATGTCAATTCCAGTTTTAAATCTATTTTGCAAACGCATTCTGGCTACATAATCTGGTTTTATATTGGCCCAACTAGAAGTACTCATTTCTGATATTGCTTTTACTTTACTAACTTGATCATCAAGTTTAGACATGACTCATCCTTTTGTTTTATTTTTTAGTTGAATTACTTATCTGACAAAATATCTGTATTATCCTGATTATAAAGCAGAACATCGTCGCCGTAAATCATTAAATCCACTACTTCCATTTCGCTCAAAGGCTTTGATATAGCTGATATTTGATGATTATTAAAGACTTCAATCTGTTTTTCTTTATTTTCACTCATAGTTAATCTATTTTTTCTTAAATCATGATATATTTTAATATTTAGTAAATTTTAAGCTATAATTCATGATAATTTCACAATAAAAATTTCACAATGTAAATTTCACAATGACTAATTTATACAGAAAAAGCCATTTACTAGGGGCAAAGTTAAAAAACATAAGAAAAGTTAATAAACTGACATTAGAAGAATTGTCTGAACGATGCAGTCAAGAAGATACAAGAATTGCTCCTTCGGTATCTTATCTAAGCATGATTGAAAATGGTAAACGTCTTCCTTCTGAAGATGTGCTAGAGGTCATTGCCATTGTTTTTCAAAAAGAATCTTCATGGTTTCTGGATGAAAATCTAGATATGGGAATAAAAGATAATGATGATGGTAATAATAAAAGAAAATCTCAGTTGCCGTTAGAACCAGGTTTTCTTTATAGTAAAGATTTATTGCAAGGTGCAATTCCTGAGCTACTGAATCAAAGTGGAATCTCAGGCAGACAGTTTGCTCAGCTTTTAATACGCTCTTATCAAGAAATTAATTACAATCGATTCCCAGATATAGAAAAAATTGCTGATGAAATAGGTAAGAAATCTTTTCCCTTAGGCGTCAATGATTTAAAGAAATTATACAAAACTCATGGGCTCAAACTTAAATGGTTTAATCAAAATAGAATAACCACTTCAGCGCCTCAAATAGAAAACAAAATGTTGCTACGTTCTTTTTTTGACTCACCCTCAACGGTTTATGTTAATGAAAACTTAAAAAATAATCCTGAGAGACTCAAATACGATCTTGCTACTCATTTGGGTCATAAAATTATGCATCAAGGAGATGGGCTTCGATCCATTATCTCTTCTGGTAATACTCCTTTTGATAGCCAAGAGAAAAATGTATCGGAGAATCATTCACACGATGTATTGATGGCATGGCATGATTTTGAATCCAGTTTTTTTGGTAGCGCCTTGCTTTGTCCAAGAAAACCTTTCAGAAGCTTTCTAGTAAAAAATCAACATGAGATATCGTCAGCAAAACAACTGGAAATTTCACCAGCTCTTATGATGCGAAGAATCACTGCTGTATCAAACTATCTGCATTGGCATTATTTTGAAGCATTTCAACCGGGATTTCTGAGTGCAGTGTATAGAGCCAATGGCATAACTCTGCCATTTGGTAATATGTCGATGGCAACCAACCCATGTCCTAACTGGGCTATTTTTAGACTTTTAAATGAAGGTTACGTTGAAGGTCCTCAATCGCAGATATCTCTATTGAAGGATGGCAAAGCAAACTCATTATACTGTTGCCATTCTATTCGTAACAGAGATTTGGCTGGTAATTTAAAACTTTACTCGCTCGGCATTGACATTGTCCCAGCACTTAAAAATCAAGGAATTAATCCATTGGATTACATTGAAGAACTGGAAAATGATTGTCAAAAAAATAATGGTGAAGCATTGATTAAAGGAGAGCTTAAAACCTCAATTGAGAAGATTGCACACATATTAAAAATACATTGGCTCAATGATGCTCTTGAGAACCCAGTGAGAATTATCTGCCCAAGAAGCCTTGACTGTCAGAGAGAAAAACCTTGTCTACCTAAAAAAAACCAATATAAATTCAATGAAATTGAATCTTTAAAAGAAAATATTTTGCTATTGAATAAAGCGAAATTAATTTAAAAAAGATTAACTCTCTAACTGAACTTGTATGTCTTCTATTTTTGTTTTTGGCGTTTCAAGTGTTGCTATGGATTCCTTTACTCTTAGAGATAATTGACCGTATAGTTTTTTAATGAGTTCGTCTTTAGAACTTAAGAATAAGGGTTCTCCGTTGTCCCCAGCTTCAACAAAAGAAGGATGTAAAGGTATCTTGCCTAACAAATTAATCGCATTATCCTTCACAAAAGGCTCAATTTTATTTTTCCCAAATAAATGATGCTCTGATCCACAATCATTGCAAATAAAATAACTCATATTCTCAATTAAACCAATAATCGGAACTTTTAGCTTTCTGAAGGCTTCCATGGATTTTTTTACATCAATGAGTGCCATATCTTGTGGCGTTGTGACTAAAATAGCACCGGTTAGATCTGCTTTTTGTGAAAGGGTTAATTGAGCATCACCAGTCCCAGGTGGAAAATCAATAATTAAGTAATCTAAATCAGACCAATTGGTTTGAAATAAAAGCTGACTAATGGCTTGAGACATCATCGGTCCCCTCCAAATCGTTGCCTCATCTTTTAAGACAATAAAACCAATAGACATCAACTCAAGACCATAGGAGATAATCGGTGTGAATGTTTTATTATCAGGTGTTGTAGGTTTTTGCCCCACTGCATTCATCATTAATGGAATACTGGGACCATATATATCAGCATCCAAGAGTCCAACTGCATAGCCTTGTTGCTTTAATGAAAGAGCTAAATTAACACTGACTGTGGATTTACCAACTCCACCTTTGCCGGAAGCAACAGCGATAACATTTTTAATACTGGCCATGAAAAATAACTCTAGTTTTTTTTATTTCTAGATTTTAACCTAGTCCATAAAGATTGCGTCCAATCGATCTTATCATCGCGATCTCTTTGCTTTGATGATGCCCTGAACTTTCCAAAGTAGAGAAAAATACCGAGTGAACCAACAATCATCAGGCCAAAGAAAATAGTATTTAAATCCATTAATTTCTAGAATAAAGTTTTGAAAGCAATCTTAGAATTTCAAGATACAACCAAATGAGTGTAACCAATAATGAAAAAGCACCATAAGCTTCTAAGTATTTAGGTGCCCCTTGTTCTGAAGCTTGTTCAATAAAGTCAAAATCCAATACAAGATTCAGTGCTGCTATAGCTACCACTACAAGACTAAAAATAATTCCCATGGGGCCATTGGAGTGAATAAATCCAATCCCACTTCCAAAGAAACTCATTATAAAACTGAGTAAATAGAGAAGCATAATCCCACTAGTCGCAGCAAAGATCATCAGTCTAAAATTCTCAGTAGGCTTAATGATTCCAGTTTTATAAGCCATAAGTAAAGAAGCCAGCGTAAAAAAAGTCAAGCCAACAGCTTGAATAACTATGCCTGGGTACATCGATTCAAACATAGCTGATATACCGCCAATAGCAAAACCTTCCAATAAAGCATAAATAGGAGCAGAGATAGGAGCAGAGGTTGGCTTAAATATTGTGACTAAGGCTGCTATGAGCCCCCCCACAGTTCCAAAAATTAGATACCCCATAACTGAAGATGGATCACCAGAAGAGTAAAACTGATTCCATGTCCATGCAGCAGTCATAAAACATAGCAATAAATAAAGACCTGTTTTATTCACTGTACCTGATAAGGTCATAACTTCTGAAGTTGAAAAATCAGAGGACCTTTCTGCAAATGCTTTACTTTTAAAAGCTGGATTACCTGATCGGCCAAACATTTGTAATGCTCTATGGCGTGCCATATCTAACTCCTTGTTTGTTATTGGTTATTTATTTTTTATTTTTATCACAATCTCAAGATCTTCAATCTGAGTATTGTCTGGAAGTTTTGGTATATTTTCAACGGTTAATTCTTCTCTTGGAATATCCGTTAATTGGCCCGTATCCACATTATAAAAATGATGATGCGATAATGTTGTTGAATCATAATACATTCGAGTTGGATTGACAGCTACTTCACTCACTAAACCGCTGCGTGCAAAATGGTTCAAAGTGTTATAAACGGTTGCTTTAGATATGCTGTGCCCTTTCTCAACTAAAGATTCATATATCTGATCAGCAGAAAGATGCGTTGGACTGTCTAGAAGCATCATTCCTATTCTGATTCTAGCTCGAGTAGGTCTCAGCCCATAAAGCTTGAGCTTCTTTTGAACTTTTTCTTTAAGTTGTAATATTTTTTCCATAACAGGTCCTAATGTTATCTATTATTGTATATTTTTGTACTAGAAAAGAACAATCGATAATATTCAACACTTTGTCTATTTTTACTTTTTATTAAAGTAAGCGTCCATAAAAAATAACACCACACCTATGGTTATAGAAGAATCTGCAATATTAAAAGCAGCAAAACTCCATTGGTCATAGTAAAAGTAAATAAAGTCAACCACATAGCCTTGGTTGAGTCTATCAATAAGATTTCCTATGGCTCCTGCCGCAATGAAAGAGTAAGCAATACTGAGTAAGAAACTGGCGACTAAAGAATAACGAATTATCCACCCAACCAATACACAACTCACCAATGATGAAATAAGGATTAATGGCCATTTTTGTATACCAGAATCCAGGTCAAACATACTAAATGCTGCTCCTGAATTATGAAGTAAGATGATGTCCAAGTATGAAGTGAGAGGGACTCTTTCATACAAGCTTAAAGATTGAGTTACCAATTCTTTAGTCCATTGATCAAAAAATACAATTATTGAAATGAAAAACAACCAAACAACAGGATGTGAATATCTTCTTTGTTTAGTCATTTTTAAAAATAGCTTCGACTTTCACCATCTTCAGATATATTGCCCTCACAACGTGAGCAAAGTTCAAGGTGGGCCTTTGACTTACCTACAGTTTTATTTTTATGCCAACACCGATTGCATTTATTTTGATCCACTGATTCTACCATAGCAGCAAAACCCTCTCCTTTCGTTGCATCCATTGGTGCTTCAGACAGTTTTTTAAGCTTTACTGAAGAAGTAATAAATAAGAAATGTAATTCATCGGAGAATGGTTTTAAGAAATCCTCCATTCCTTGATCAAGATAAAGTATCAGTTCTGCATCCAAAGAAGAGCCAATAATGTTTTGGTCTCTTGAGATCTCCAAAGACTTACTGACGGCTTCATTGATATCTTGTATTTTTTTCCATTCGCTTTTGATATCAATTTTAGACAGTTGATACCATTGAGTTAAAAAAATAGATTCTTCCCTTTTCCCTGGTAAGAGTTTCCAAATCTCTTCTGATGTGTATGAAAGTATTGGTGATATCCAACGAACTAATAGTTCAGAAATATAATACAAGAGTGTCTGAGCAGACTTTCTACCCAATGAATCTTTTTGCATTGTATAAAGCCTATCTTTAATGACATCTAAATAAAAACCACCCATATCAACAACACAAAAATTATGTAGAGTCTGAGCGATTCTATGAAATGCATAATTGTCATAATCCTTCTTAATTCCTTCATCTATTTCTATTAATCGATTCAGAACCCATTGATCCAGAAGTAATAAATCTTCATGCTGGACCATTTCTTTATCGGGACAAAAATCACTTAAATTACTTAACAAAAACCTAGCAGTATTTCTAATTCTCCTATAAGCATCCGAATTCCTTTTCAATATTTGTTCAGAAATATTCATTTCTTTTGAGTAATCTGTTGAGGCAGCCCAAAGTCTTAATATGTCTGCTCCTAAATTATTAATAACAGTCTGAGGAGCAACAACATTGCCTTCCGATTTAGACATTTTCTTTCCTGACTCATCCACAGTAAAACCATGAGTCAGTACCTGTTTATAAGGGGCTCTAGAATGCATTGCGACAGAAGTGAGTAGAGAGCTTTGAAACCATCCACGATGTTGGTCAGATCCTTCTAGATAGAGATCAGCAATAGGCTCTATACACTCAAAATTTACGTCAACAGCATGATGGGCTAGCCCTGAATCCATCCATACATCCATAGTGTCGCTTGACTTAATATACTCATTAGCATCGTCATTAATAAATTCTTTAATATCAGTATCAAACCATGCATTAATGCCCTCTTTTTCAATTCGATCAGCTATTACTTTTAATAAACTATTGGTCTTAGGATGCAGTTCTTTTGTTTCTTTGTGAATAAATAAAGGAATGGGCACACCCCAATATCGTTGTCTAGAAATACACCAATCCGGTCTGCCTAAAACCATGCCTTCAATTCTTTCTTCTCCCCAATTTGGAAACCATTCGACTTCCTTAATGGCCTGCAAACAATTCTCCCTAAAATCCTCTCTTTCCATTCCAATAAACCATTGCCTGGTGGCTCGGAAAATCAAAGGTGTTTTGTGCCTCCAACAATGTGGATAACTATGTTTAAATTTTTGACTGTTGGCTAATGTTTTATTTTCTTCTAGTTTTTTAACAATCAGTTCATCCACCTTTGAGATATGATGACCTGAGAAAAATTCTGTTCCCTCTTCATAAACACCATGTGCACTAACAGGACTTTCCAGTGAGAGGCTAAATTTTTTGCCCATCATGAAATCATCATGACCATGAGCTGGAGCGGTATGAACTGCTCCTGTCCCTGAATCTGTGGTTACATAATCACCAACCAATAAAGGTACTTGCTTATCGTAGAAAGGATGTTTTAGAAGATTGCCTTTTATTGCATTAGGATCAATTGTGTCTAATTTTTCCCATTGTTGTAAATCATACCTATTGCATACTGACTCTATTAGATCATCAGCCATTAATAAATATGTAACCTGATTATTTAATTTTGTCTCAACCAATGAATATTTTATTTTCTCGCCTAAAACAACTGCTTGATTAGCAGGCAGTGTCCAAGGTGTTGTGGTCCATATTGGAATAGCTATATCGGCTTCTTTATTGGTTAAATCAATTGAAGCTTTATCCATGAAACTGCTTCGATCAGAAACTACAAATAGAGCATCAATTGAAATAGATTCTTTATCTTGATACTCCACCTCCGCTTCAGCCAATGCTGACTTACAATCCAAACACCAATGAACTGGCTTAAAGCCATATTCTAGATGCCCATTATCAATAATCTTCGAAAAAGCCCTTATTTGCTCAGCTTCATACTTCTTATCTGAAGTTAAGTAAGGGTCATCCCACTGACCCAGAATACCGAGTCGAATGAAATCTTCTTTTTGTTGCTTCACTTGTTTCTCAGCATAATCTCTACAAGCTTCTCTAAAATCACTAGCATTTATCTTTGAACCTACTTTTCCCTTTTTCTTCTCAACTTGGTGTTCAATGGGTAACCCATGACAATCCCAACCTGGAACATAAGGAGCATCATAGTCTGAAAGTGTTTTTGATTTTATAACCATATCTTTGAGCACTTTATTCACAGCATGACCAATGTGTATATTTCCATTCGCATACGGTGGACCATCTAAGAGTAAGAATTTTTCTTTTCCTGCTTGCTGTTTTCTAATTTTTTTATAAAGATCTAACTTGTCCCATAGGTCCAGTAAATCTGGCTCACGTTGAGGCAAATTTGCTTTCATTGGAAAACTGGTTCCAGGTAGATTTAGAGTTTCTTTATAATCAGTCATTTTTTATCAGAGCTAGCTAATTCAGATCATTATAATTGTTACTGGCCGGTTTGAATACGAATGTCTTTCATTCTTAAGCCAAGAAGAAATAAAATAAGTACATAAATAATAACCGCTACAGATATTAAAAATAATAGGCTGGTTAATTTATCAAAAATATTAGCAGCCATCCAGATCTGTAAATCTGGATTAAAATTTATTAAAAAAAGTGTCATAGCAAAAGATGCCATGATTATTCTTGAGATAAATATTATTAACATACGATCTAAAACAACCAATTTTTCAAGTTTCAAACGTCTAAATAGAAGCAAAGCATTCAAAATTGATGCTATAGAGAATGCAAACGCAAGACCTATATGAGGAAAAGAGACACCCAGATTAATTAAAGTTAAAACAAAAACCAAAGAGAGAAATGCATTGGTTGCCATAGTAATTAGCCCATATTTTAAAGGTGTTTTAGTATCCTCTCTTGAATAAAAGACGGGTGACAGTATTAAAACTAGAGACAACCCAACTAAACCAAATGAATAAGCCATTAAGCTGTATTGAGTCATTAGTAGATCGTAATTATTAAAGTTTCCACCAAGAAATATTGTTGCTATTAAGGGTCCTGAGAGAAAAAATAATCCAATAGTTGCTGGAATTGAAAATAAAAATACCAATTTAATCCCCCATTCAACTATTGATTTAAATTGACTAATATTTTTCGCTGCATTCTTTCTAGACAAGCTTGGCAGAACAACTGTGGATAGAGCCACAGCAAATACACCTAGTGGAAACTCCAACAATCGATCAGAATAATATATCCAACTGATACTACCTGCGGTTAAAAAAGATGCGATTAGAGTATTAAAAAGAAGATTAAATTGCGATGCAGAACTGCCAATGATTGAAGGTATCATTAATTTAATAACGCGTTTGACTCCTAAATCTTGCCATCCCCATTTTGGCTTAGGCATTCTTCTTACTTGTCTGAGAAAAGGAAAAAGAAATAATAATTGAAGAAACCCTGCAAAAAAAACAGCAAAGGCTAAGACTAAACCTGGATTACTTGATTTAGGTGCAATAAATCCCGCAGCAATAATCAAGACAATATTTAATATAACTGGATTAAAAGCAGTGGCCCAAAAATGTTTTTTTGTATTTAAAATAGCGCCTGCAAAAGCTGTTAAAGAAATAAATAATAAATAAGGGAAGGTAAATCTAAGCATACTCACTGAAAGATTGTATCGATCTATTTGATCATTTTGATCATCAAAAAATCCTGGAGCAAAGATCAAAATTAATATGGGTGCAAAAATAACACCTACAATGCAAACACAGAATAGAATTAAGCCTAGAGTTCCTGATGTTCTATCAATGAAGTTTTGTATTTCACCCTCTTCTCTATTGTTTTCATAATCTGAAAGCACAGGAATAAATGCTCTAGAAAATGCGCCCTCAGCAAAAAAACGTCTGAATGAATTAGGAATCTTAAACGCAACAAAAAATGCATCCATTATTGGAAAAGCGCCAAAAAGCCTTGCAAAAAATATATCTCTTACCAAGCCCATTATTCGAGAGAGAAAGGTCATCAGACCAACAACTCCCGTGGAGCGAAACATACTACCTGTTTCAATTAAATTGGATTCATTACTAGATTTATTCATTATCTTTAATTTTAACCGATCTTTAATAATAAAAAATCAATCATTCTTAATATAGAATTGCTATTGACAAAAGGCTATAAAATATAAAGAATACACGGCTTTCAAGTAAAGAATTATCAATAGGAAATAAAAATGGCGAATACCAGTTCAGCAAAAAAAAGAGTCAGACAAAGTGAGCGCAATAGAGAAAGAAATATTGCACTAAAAAATAGAATGAGAACATCAATCAAGAAAGTATTAAAAGCTACTGATGATGGTAATCAGACTGAAGCTGCTGAGAGCTATAAAGTGGCTCAACCGCTAATAGATTCCCTTGCAAGAAAAGGAATCATTCATAAAAATAAAGCTGCCAATCAGAAAAAGAAACTTAGAAAAAAAATTAAAGCGTTAGCCTAATTCTTCTAAGATATTACATCTTCTTCATTTAGTTGATCTAATCTTCTCATAATTTTCTGTGTAAGCTTCTTTGTTCCTTCCTTCGTTACTGCGCTGATTCCATAATATGGCTGCTCCCATTTTAGATCTGAAACTATTTTTCTAATTTTAGATTCTTCATTTTGCAATAAATCTAATTTATTAAAAACAAGCCATCTTTCTTTGTTAAATAGTTTTTCATCAAATGCTAATAATTCTGCTTCAATTGATCTGATGTTGTCTATTATTTTAGTCTCTTCAGTAAATTCTGCTAGATCAATAATATGCAAGAGTATTCTAGTTCGTCTTAGATGTTTTAAAAAGGCAATGCCCAAGCCAATTCCATCCGAAGCGCCCTCTATAATTCCAGGAATATCTGCAACTACAAAACTTTTCTCATAATCGATTCTCACCATTCCTAAGTTGGGGTGGAGGGTTGTAAACGGATAATCAGCTACCTTAGGTTTTGCTGCTGAGATTGAACGAATAAATGTGGATTTACCTGCATTTGGATACCCCAATAAGCCAACATCAGCAAGCAAACTTAACTCAAGGTATAAAGTGCGGTACTCGCCCAATGTACCTGGTGATGATTGTCTTGGTGCTCTATTTCGACTGGACTTAAATCTTGTATTACCTTTCCCTGCTTTTCCACCTTTTGCAACCAGACAAACATCATCTTCTTCAATCAAATCGCCTATCAATTCATTCGTTTCCTCATTGTATATCTTTGTTCCACAAGGAACTTCAACCACCAGATTATCGCCAGCTGGACCGTTACGATTTTTTGACCTCCCTGTTTCCCCGTGAGTTGCAGAAAAACGATTGCCCACTCTAAAATCAATCAATGTATTAAGACCAGATGTTGCTTTTAGAAATACATCACCACCATTGCCACCATCGCCACCATCAGGACCTCCTCTAGGTATGTATTTCTCACGACGAAAGCTCACAGAACCATCTCCGCCATTGCCTGCTTTTACTGTTATCTTTGCTTCGTCTGTAAATTTCATCTTATTGACATCCTATCATTAAAAAAAAACCCCGCATAAGCGGGGTGTCATTTAATTATTTTTAAAAACTACTCTGCTATAGGAATTACAGTTGCGAACTGCTTCATAGCTGAGCCCTTTTTTACAAATTTTAGTTCGCCATCCACTTTAGCGAACAAAGTATGATCTCTTCCAATACCTACATTATCCCCAGGATGAAACTTTGTTCCTCTTTGACGAACAATAATATTACCTGCTCGAACATGTTGGCCTCCATATTTCTTCAGCCCTAGTCTTTTAGATTCAGAATCTCTTCCATTTCTCGTACTACCACCTGCTTTCTTATGTGCCATAATATTTTCTCTAATTTACTCTTCTTTGGTTGTCTTTTTTGCGGTTGCTTTTTTTAATTTTATACCAGTGATCTCTACTAATACATAATGTTGTCTGTGACCAAAAGTTCGTTTGTAATTCTTCCTTCTTTTAAATTTTATAACTTCAATTTTTTTGTCTTTTCCTTCTTCTAAAACTTTTGCCTCTACAGTGGCATCTTTAATATAAGGTGTACCACAGTTTATATCGGCTCCATCTCCAACTGAGAGTACTTCATTAAAGACAACCTTTTCACTAGAAAGGTTATTTATTTTTTCAAGTTTAAGCTTATCGCCCTTACTCGCTCTGTATTGTTTTCCACCTGATTTAAATATCGCGTACATCTTAATGTTCCCTTTTGTGCAATCTTTCTAAGAAACTCGCAATTCTATAGATATAAGCTTTTTAATTCAATAACTTTAAAGGCTTTGGTATATTGTCACTTCTAAAAACATACAAGATATAAAATGCTTCAAAGTACAACTACATTAGAAAAAGAAAAAGTCATCATCAATGATCTAAGATCACTTGTCGATAATGACTGGAAAGCTATGGATCAAGAAATCCAAAATCAACTGGATAGTGATATCGGCTTAATCAATAGTATCTCTCATTATATTATCAATAGTGGAGGTAAAAGACTAAGACCTCTTATAGTTCTCATCGCCTGTAATGCTTGTGGTTTTATGGCAAATCGAGAGAAAAATATAAAAGCAGCAGCTATGATTGAGTTTATCCATACTGCCACACTCTTGCATGATGACGTGGTAGATGATTCGGATACTCGCAGAGGAAGTATTACTGCTCATCGTAGTTTTGGCAATGAATCAACTATTCTTGTTGGTGACTTTCTTTATTCCAGAGCTTTCCAAATCATGGTTGAAATAGGTCATATGAGAATCATGGAAATTATGTCTGATGCAACCAATACTATTGCTGAAGGCGAAGTTTTACAATTGATACATTGTGGCAATCCCGACACAACTGAAAAACAATACATGGATGTAATCTACAGAAAAACAGCAAAATTATTTGAATCTGCAACAACTATAGGTGCAGTTCTATCCGACCAATCAAAGCTGATAGAAGATTGTTTAAGAACCTATGGAAAAGAATTAGGTATAGCATATCAATTGATTGATGATGTCCTAGATTACAGTTCATCATCAGAAATTATTGGTAAAGACATTGGAGATGATCTTTCAGAAGGAAAACCAACCTTGCCATTGATTTATGCTCTAGAACGTTGCAATCCCAACATGCAACTTATGATTAGAGAAGCAATCACTAATAAAGATTCAAGTCACAGTAAAGAGATCTTTCAATGCGTTATTGATACGGGATCTTTAGCATTAACTGCAGAACAAGCTCAGATTGCCTCAAAAAGAGCGATTGATGCGTTAAATGATTTACCAAATAATCAATTTAAAGATGCCTTGATTCAACTTGCAAAATACACAATAGAAAGAATCTACTAATACATTTCAAAAGTTCCATGACCTCAAAAGAAATAAATCAAAGTGAAGTATTGGTAGCAAGCTTCTATCAATTCATCGATTGGCAAGATTTTAAAACCTTAAAATTAGAATTAGAAGCAATCTGTGAGAAAAAAAATATTTTGGGCACAATATTGCTTGCGCCTGAAGGCATTAATGGAACCATCTCAGGAGAAAAAAGATCCATTGAATCAGTAATTAATTTTTTGAAAAAAGATCCAAGAATGAAAACCTTAGAACCCAAGTATTCTATTGCATACGGTAAAACTTTTTACCGTATGAGAATCAAATTAAAAAAAGAAATTGTATCAATGGGAATTCATGCAACAAAACCTGCCAAGAAAACAGGGACCAAAATACATGCCAGAGATTGGAATCAGATTCTGCTAGATCCTGAGGTTATTATAATAGATACCAGAAATGATTATGAAAACTCTATAGGAAGCTTCAAAGGTTCGATTGATCCTAAAACAAAATCATTTCGAGAATTTCCAGAATGGGTGGAAAAAAAATTAAAGCCGTTAATGGATAAAAAAAATGAGAAAAAAGTTGCCATGTTTTGTACTGGTGGCATTCGTTGTGAGAAAGCCTCATCTTACCTCTTAGATTCAGGCTTTAATGAAGTACTCCAACTAAATGGTGGCATATTAAAATATCTTGAAGAAATTGATCCTGAGGAAAGCTTATGGGAAGGCGAATGCTTTCTTTTTGATGAGCGAGTCTCAATCCAACATGGTTTAATAGAAGGCAATTATTCAATGTGTCATGCATGCAGGATGCCCATAGATGAAAATGACATGAAAAGTGAACACTATATTGAAGGCATCAGTTGTCCAAATTGCTTTGGAACACACTCAGAAGAAAGAAAAAAGAGGTTTGCTGAAAGACAAAAGCAAATATCATTGGCTAAAAAAAGGAATGAATCACATATCGGAAAGAAATTTTAAAACTAATCTCTATAATTCTTCAACAAGAATAAATTGACCCAATATTTGTGACTCAAAAGATACTGTATTGTTATCTCTATTAATAAAGCTCCCTACTTCCTTTCGAACCCTAGGTAAAAGCTCATATTCTTCAGTAATCACATTAAACACATAAGGTCTTATCATTTCTGGACGCTTAACCTTTTCCTTGTCGTAACTTATTGTGACTACTGCTGGAGCATTGAGTGTCGTTCTATGGGGGCCAAAAAATATGGATTCAGAAACAGCATTGGGATGAATGGGCATCATTTCAGTTGGAGAAAGCTTATTTTGTGTTCCAATAACAGCTGTAAAATTATCTTTAGCAGAATCAAGGTAATCTGAAATCTCCATGTATTCATTAATTGGTCTAACTGCGTTCACTCCTGCATTGGGATTTGAGCTTACCTCTGGTCTCCAACGATTGTTCCAATTGTATGAGAGAGGCTTACCTGGATTTGGATCAGGGTGAATCATAAGCTTCGCTCCTGATAAATTCCCACTTGTCACTTTGACTTCTCCACCTTTTAATAACGATATTTCTCCTCGAGCTGCAATCTCAATATCCAGCTTTGGAAAAATACCAAAACGCTCTATGCCACCTCGAATCCTATTCATATAATTAACTGCTAAATCTTCATTAAAATCCTCGAAAGCTTCTGTTAATTGCAAACGTGTAAAACCCTCAGGACATTGATGATTAATTGCTTTTGTCTGTTCATAATCTCCAGGTCCATGATGTTTTTCACACCATGTCATTCTATACTCTTCCTGGCGTATCTCTTCCAATGAGTTCAATGGTATATTCAATGCTTCTCTCATATTAATAATGAGAATCCAGTAGCTATATCCCCAATGCGATAATTGAATAATAACTTCTTCTTTTTTTTGATTGAGAATAGCGTCTTCTATATTCTCTCTTAGATCGGTAAATCGAAGCGGATCATCTTTATGGCCCAATTGAGATCCTCCAAATAAAGCATATGCAAATAAATTATTAGTGCGAGCATCAGAACTTCCAATGCCGCCTGTTTTATTAAATGTGACATTGTAATCATTCTCATTTTGCTCAATATATCTTTTAAAGCTTAAAAAATTTAAATAGGCATTTTCATGAAACACTTCTTGAATAAAAGGTGCTGCATTCGACATTGGTCCAACTGGATTAGCCCCTGGCCATGGCAAACCAAAAGTGGTGTAAATCACTGCAACTTCTTTACCCAGCTCAATATGTTCAAGGTGACGCTTTAAATTTTTATGCATCATAAGGTTATATTCAGGTGTTCTACCATACATTCTGACCTGACTGATATTGAAATCATTCACATCAAAACCTGCTCGACATAGGGACTGGGATGAAAGATGAAGATCCCAAAAGTTATTGGCATAAATATTATGATCCGTGATCGGCTTAGCAAGCACGATATCACGATAACCATTCCTACCTAAACGAGGCATCGTATCTTTGAGATGCTTTGTTTTTCCAGGCACATTGGAATAATAGCCTTCGGTAACTCTGATTTGACTATCGAAATATTCATTGATGTAGTTTTCAATGAAAGGATCTTGAGGTGCTTCAACTTTATCATAAGCAGGAAAATGAACTTCCTCATCCAAACTCCAACCCATCATGCCAGCAACTCTGGCCTTGTAGGCTTTATCTATTTCATAATAATCATTAATACCATTGGGCTTTTTTATAAGAAAAATACCTGCCAAGTAATCAATTCCATTTCTTGGATCAGGTGTGTACCTAATCAAAGGAGCGCCACCGGAATCTGCTGACCGAGAAGAAACATAGTCTTTCATTGCAACAATATCTACTCCATCTAAATCTTTCTTATATAAGGTGGGTGCATCTCCTCCAGCATATGGAAAATCACCGGCTTTATTATTTACAATAGGAATAAAACTTTGGCCATCCTCAGTAATTTTATAAGCACCAACACTATCCCAAAGCCTTTCCATGCCTTCCACTTTTCTTCCAATAGCAAATGGTAGTCTTGAAATTTCCACTTGAAATGGAAAGGAACCTACATGCCACTGACTGCATGCTTGATTTGGCTTGGTAACTCGCTCTCCTCCAGATGTTCGCCAAAAAAGATAATCATCATACTCCTTGTTAAAACCTTCAGGGGTTCCCCATCCAGAAAGAACCACTACAGGCTCTTCTCTAATTTTTAAACTTAGAGGATCACCGTTTCTCTTTAATAAAACAGCAGGCTTGTAACCATTGGCAGGTGTATAGTCATAGCTGTAAAAGAAAATCCCAAAAAATGCTCCAATGACAGCCAAAACAAGGCCAAAATTCCTATTAGATGATTTCATGCGTTACCCCTATCGTCGATATCTTTTTAACTCCAATTATCTTATTAAGATAAGAAAATAAATACAATCACATAGTTTTATTTCACTGGTTTATTAATTAAATAAAAAAGCCAGGAATTAAAATCCCTGGCTTTAAGATGGTCTGGTGATAAACCTGTATCAATCTTGAACTAGAGTAAGTAAATCATCAGCATGCTCTAACAAGTCTAAATCCGCTGAAGATAATTCTTCTTCAAGAATTTTATTGATCGCAACATGTTTTTTTCCAAAATCTGCAAAATTCTCGAAACCACAAGAAATATAATGCGCTAACTCAGGGCCCCAACTATGAAAATACAAATCACAGCCTCCAAAAGCTCTATTAAATGCATCAAATAGCATTTCAGCTCTCTCTTGTTTCTCAGTAAGGGTTAGATAAGGTCCAAACTTCCATGACATCCAAACATTATTCTTTGGTGCTTTACCCATATTAAGCTTCTGAACATCCAATATATGATCCGTATGTGATGAATAATTTTGTGTTATTTCCATTCGATCTTCACTGGCTTCTGCTGTTTTATGAATCGCATCCAATTGTTCAAAATCTTTAAAAAAACAGTAGGCATAAAAAGCACGTTGGCCACCATACCAATGTCTGTATAAACCACAATCATTATAACCATCCTCTTCCTGTTGTATCTGAAGTGATGCCAATTCCTTTTCTAAATCTGCTGGATTTTGTCCGGGTGCTATCTCATAGGTTGAAAGCAACATATGATTATTGTCAGAAAGATTTGTTTCTTCATGATGTGCTGAAAATATATTGCTCGAATACATGATTAGAGCCATTATTAAAATATTTCTCATTCTTTTCTCCTAAATAAATGAACTTAAATTATTCATCTTAAATAATCATTAAGCAATAGTGATCCAGCAATTAAAATTGTAATATTGAATGAAGATGATTGATTTAAAAATAAAAACTGCATTGTGGGTTCTGCCCATACACTTGTATGCTTTGCTTATCCCAATAGCTCTAATACCAATACTAAGTGATCATGAGTTATTTCTTCAAGAGATAATTTATAGTCATAAAATACTAGTTTATGCCATGTTGATACTTGCATTAGGCAGTTTATTTGAAATCATCCAGAATCATAAAGACCAATGGTTTGTTACTGCTGACAGCGCCAGTGGCAATGGTTTCAGTCTTTATGATGGTTTATTTACGTTCTTTATCCTATTCGGCCAGATAATGATATTAATAAGCTTTATAGGGCAATACAAATGGGTTATTGCAATATCATTATTTGCTTTATTTCTTGGGCCCATTCTCTACTATAAAAGAAAACTTGTTTTCTTGCCGACAAGCATCATTGGCCTTCTAAATACAATAATTGCTTTTATGCTTTTTTCTGAATCAATAATATTTATGCAATTGGTCATGGTGGGGTTAACAATTTTCTTCTTCAATAAATTGATAGAAACAAATAATCAATACTTTCATGGTTTGACCACTCTGTGTGCATCCTCAGGAATGTTATTTTTAATTCTCGCGATCAAAAAAGCAGCTCTACTCTCTTAATATGGATCGTCGATCATTTTCAAAAATGCTTGCTGGTCTAGCTCTTGCTAAAAAAACAAACATTGGTGCTGCAGTCCTCAAAGAAAAAATTACGATTATAGGTGGTGGCATCATAGGTTTATCCATTGGCTATCAACTTTCAAAAGCAGGGGCTGAGATCACTTTAATTGAGAAGGATTTTCTAGGTGCTCATGCAAGTGGTAGTTCATTTTCATGGATCAATGCCTCGTATGATAAAAAACCACTGAGCTATAACTATCTTGCCCGTTTAGGAATAACTGCATACCACCAACTGCAAGAAGAGCTAAATCTGGATATTAAATGGGGTGGCTCATTAGAATGGTTTAAATCAGAAAAAAGTTCAGAACAATTAAGAGATCAAGTAAAGCTACTTCAAAATTATCAAGATGAATTATCTATCCGAATCATTAATCATGATCAAGCTTCGAAATTAGAAAGTTTTATCAACTTCAAAAACTCCCAAACCATTGCTTATTCAATTCATGAAGGTGCCATGAATACATTATCGACAATCAAGAATTTCTCCGAAGGAATAAAGAACAATGGAGGTAAGATTGTATTTCCAGTCGAATTTAAGAAACTTCAATATAGGGGCAGTAGTCTCGATTCAATAAAGACATCGGATGGAGAGATAAAAACAGATCAAGTTATTTTTGCATGCGGAATCAATACTGATGATATTTTAAATTCAAAAATGATGAGGACTTCCACCCCAGGAATCATTCTTACAACTAAACCAATAAAACCTCTAATAAATAAGATTATTGTTGGTCCAGGGATACATATTCATCAGCAAAATGATGGCAGAATAATCATTGGTGAACAAGGAGGGCCAGGTATGCTCCATGATGAAAGACTTAAAAATAAACCCAATACATTCCCCAATCATGATTACGAAAAAAAACATCAAGATCGCATATTAAAAATTGTTAAAGAAATTATTCCGAAATTAAATGGTTTGGAAATAGAAAAAACAACAATAGGTTGGAGACCTTTACCTAAAGATGGAAAACCCATACTAGGTCCTATAAAAGAATTACCAGGAGTGTATTTAGCGGTTATGCATAGTGGAATCTCTCTAGCTGCAATTATTGGAAACCTCGTAAAAGAAGAGATTCTAGAAGCAAGAGCTAATAGATTATTGGAAGATTTTAGACCCTCAAGATTTACTTGATATATGGGGTGATTGCTTTATGATTCTGAATTGAAAATGAATGAGGACATAAAATATTTAAAAATCTTTGTTGCTCTGGCTTTTATACCATTCTTTATATTGGTTTTATTTAATGCTTGGGCTTTCTTTTCAGCATTATATTTTCCTGAATTCAATCCTGTAGCCATTATCTGTGGGCCTAGAGTTTAATGATGAAATCTCTTAAATATACCTTTATAGCATTAGTGTTTGTATCCGATATTACTCTTGCAAATCTGACTTTAGAGAACGCTTGGGTTAGAGCTGTACCAATAAACTCAGAAAAAATGTCGGCTTATGGCTTGTTGAAAAATACTTCAATGAGTTCCTTTAATCTAATTCGAATTGAAGCCTTAGGATTTAAGAAAACTCAAATACATCAAAGTCAGATGGAAAAAGAAATAATGTCTATGAAAGAGTTAAAGAATCTAATAATTAAAGCCAATAGCGAGATTGAACTTACGCCTGGAGGAAAGCATATAATGCTTCAATCTCCTATGAAGATTTTCAAAGTTGGAGACTCTGTGGAACTACTTCTATTCTTTGAATCAAATTATGAAGAAAAAGTTATTCGGGTTAACGTGCCTGTAAAAAGAGAAGCGTCATAGATAAGAAAAATATAATTTTCATAGGATGCTTGTTACTAATACTCTCTCTAATGATAGTATTTCTCAAAATTTCTCCTGTCCTGATGGATAAAAAACCTGAACTAATTTCTGGGAAACTTTTAAGTCAACCGCTGTCAATAAAGCCCTTTGATTTAATTAATCAGTATCAAGAAGATTTTGATAAAGAGGATTTAAAAAACAAGTGGTCAATACTTTTCTTTGGCTACACTAATTGTCCAGATGTTTGTCCAACAACAATTTATAAGCTCTCTGAGATCCAAAAAAAATTAGGCCAAGAAAAAGAACTAAATGATGACTTCCAAGTAATATTAATAACACTTGACCCGAAAAGAGATAGTGTTTCTAGGTTAAAAGAATACTTGGCTTTTTTTGGACCTTCTTTGATTGGACTCACAGGTGATGACTCAGAAATAAGAAAAATAGCTTCAAATCTAAGCGTTTATTTTGAACAAGTTGGTGAAGAAAAACAGTATGATTTTAATCACACAGCCTCAATATTCTTAATTGGGCCAGAAGGGACTGTTATAGCTTCTTTTAGTCCCGCTTCTAAATCTGAGGAATTAACTCAGGATATTCTAAACATTATTCAATAATTAATTACTGCTTTAGCGTTACAGCTGTTCCCATCCTTTAGTCTTCAAGCATGAATCAACATGCTTCATTACTCATTCAAACTAATTCAACATACTCGGGTCCATGCCCATACTTTTCATTTGATCTAGAACTACTGTTTTTGTAATTGCTTTAATGCCATTATCTCTTGCAAAATCCTCTACATTGTTAATAGCCATTTCAATAATTCCTGGTGGGGTTTGTGCAATCATATCCTTAGACTCTGTATCCCAGTCCATACTAAGCTTGGAATCAAAGCTGTCTTTAGCAGTATTATCAGTGGGTTGAGCCTCTTTTGCTTTTTTAGCTCGCTTTCTTTTATCCCAATAATCTGACTCTTCAGGCTTTGTAGCCTCAAGAACAGCTCTTGCATCTGGCGTGGTAGTCATAATATTAAATAAACTATCAAGGTATTCACTGGGCACTACAACAAACATCTCTTCTGGTTTGAGGCGATTATTCATTCTACCCCCTAAGTCACCTGGTGTAATCACAACATTACCATCATGCCAAGGCGATGCAAAAAGGTCACTACAAAAAGAAGATCCACAAGAGCCTCTGGGTGGAGTTCCATCAATAACTGTGCGGGCACCTCCGATAAAGTTAGCCCAATGAGGCGTGCAAACCACCACAATCCAGTCAACATGGACACCATCAGGCACTTCAGCAAGAGGCGCTGCTCCTATACCAACAACGGTATTCTGTGGCAAAACATATTCACCTGATTTAATTTTTTCAGCACCTACATCCGTAAAAGCTGGTATATTCTTGGCCAAATACTGACCGTTTCTAATCTCCTGAGTGCCCTCATGAACACCAGCAGTATAGACACCTGTAGTGCAGTCATGATGATGTTTATCAAAAGAAACCACTTCCCCTTTATCCATTGCATGACGAACAATTGAGCATGGAACTACTTTTTTTTGTTGATAAGCATCTGGAATCTCTTTTTCAAACAAACTGATTGCAACTGGATTACCTCTGACCTTTCCAATCAATGATTCATTGAGCTCTTTAAAATCTATCATAATATTATCATTATTATTTTAGATGCAGTCGCTTCTACTACATCAATGATCCTCCATAAATATAAATTAGCATTATTACTTCGAAGATAAAACAGTTAGAATCTTCAAATGAATTTTTGGAAAAAGAAAGAAGAAGAAAAATGGCTTGAAAGTCCAATGCATGACAATTGGTATCAATCCAGTGCTTATTTCTTAAGCTCTTTTGCATTAATTACAACCGTAGATGAAAAAGGAGTAACCAGTATTGGCCCTTATCAACTTTCTTTTCCATTTGGCGTAATTCAAAGAAGAGAATGGATTGTTATCTCAAGAAGAGGTTCTAATACTTCAACGAATATCAAAAGAATAAAAAAATGTGCTATGAATTTTGTTGAATACGATAAAAAACAAACCAAAAATATTGTTGACTTAGGTTACCCTGGACAAGAACCAGAGGAAAAAATGAAAGGCTGTGCATTTGAACTCGAACAATCTCCTTCGCAAGAATACAGAGATGATCCCGATCGACCCAAAATCATTAAAAATGCATTTCAAGTTTTTGAATGTGAATTAAATGATAATCCTGAAGATTTTTATTACAAAGGCACTGAGACGACTGAATACATGTTACTTAAAATAAATAAAATACACCTCAAAGAAAAATGGAGAAATAATCTGGATCTTGGCGATGATATGAAAATTCCAAATATGCCAATAAGTTTTGGATTTAGAAATGCCAATCAATTCTGGTTTGCAAAACATAAAAAACCTTTTTGGTTGCCTACACCAGAAGGAAAAGGTGCTGAACATGAGGCTGTAATGTACATTGCAAATAGAATGGATGAAAATGTTATATTTACTGTCAATGCTTGCAAACAGTTATCAGGCATTCCTAAAGTTTTTGTTAAGAAAGCATTAAAAGGAATCATCGAAGAGGCAAAAAAACAAGGGGTGAGTGAAATAAATGAATCATTTGTTAAATCAATTAATGAAAAAAGAGGATAAAAAATAGCCATGTCCCATAGAACTGAAGAGTTAAAGAAATTGTCGGGTCTATCTCATTTAATTAGAGAATTGAGATATCATGAATTTTCAAGACAAGGCATTGGCATTTTATTGGTCAGTGTATTTGGTTACTTTGCAGATAAACCTTCTTTTTCATTTCAATTTGAATTTGCTGAAATAATAATTATTCTTGGACTCACCATTAGAATGTATGCCTCAGGTTTTGTTTTAAAAAATAAAGAACTATCCACAACTGGACCTTATGCCTATGTCAGACATCCCCTATATACCGGAAATATTCTAGTATTAACTGGTATGGCTATTATCAATGGTCAACTTTGGGCTTCACTAATTGCCTTATCATTTTTCTGGTTTTACTATCCAGCAGCGATTGAATATGAAGATAGAAAACTGAAAGAGTTATTCCCAGGATCATGGGAGAAATGGGCTAATAAAACTCCAGCTTTAACGATAACATTCCAAAAAATGCATCCACTGGAACTCATTAATTGGTCTTGGAGAAAAAGCCTAATTAATAATTATGAACCTGTAATTGTAGTTTATGTTTTGATCTGGTTATCAATACTGTAGATATCTATATTAAGAATTAAGCCAAATGAAACCTGAGAAAAAAATTATTAACTCAGTCAATAAAGCACTCAGATCTGATAATAATGCCAATTTTATGAAAATGGGTTATCAAGGTGTTTTGTATAAACTCAATGTAGACGGGGTTGATTTAGTTATAAAGAAAGCAAATAAACAATCATTTATATTGGGGCGCCTCAATCAGAGAAGTCTCTATCATGAATATAGAATATACAAACAACTAAGTAACTTAGAGGGTATACCAAAATGCTATGGGTTGACTGAAAATGGAGACTTGATTCTGGAATATATAAATGGTGAGACCTACAGAGATGCTCAATATGAGTTGGAAGGTAATAATCAATTTTTTAATCAATTGCTTATCTTGATCCAGTCAATGCATGAATTGGGAGTCAGTCATGGGGACCTAAAAAGAAAAGATAATATTTTTGTTGATGTAAATAAAAAACCCTACCTTATAGACTTTGGTACTGCTATTTCTAATCAAACAAAAAATATTGCGAAAAGAATGTTCTTTCAGTTTCTAAAGAAAACAGACTTAAATGCATGGATAAAACATAAATACCGAAGGAATTATGACAATATTAGTAATGAAGATTTAAAATATTATTCACCCACTGCAACTGAGAATATATACAGATCTATAAGAGTTTTTTGGTATAAGATATTTAACAATCATTAATTGAGACTTAATATATGTTTGAAACTCCTTTTCTTTATTACTGGATTATTCCACTTATTGCTTGGTCAGCTTTATGGAAAATAACTGCATTGTGGAAAGCAGCAAGAAATAGGCAGTTGGCTTGGTTTATTGCTCTTGCATTTCTCAATACAGCAGGAATGCTTCCTATTTTGTATATATATTTTTATCAGAAAAATCAAAACCAAAAAAACGCTTGACTTAAATCATAATTCATTCAAAATGCTCGCAGCACTGATTTATTCCAACTTGCAGGTGCTTTATAAATACTGCTAAAGAGGATTACGATCTTAGATGTAAACCTGTTTAGTATTTTACTAACAGGTTTTTTTTATGATAGAGGACTTTAAAATGAAAATTGAAACACAGGCCATTCACTCCGGTTATGCTCCGGATCCAACAACAAAATCAGTAGCCACACCGATTTATCAAACGACATCCTATGCCTTTGATAGTGCCCAACATGGTGCTGACTTATTCTCCTTAGCAGAAGAAGGGAATATTTATAGCAGGATCATGAATCCAACTAACGCTGTGCTTGAAGAACGATTAGCACAAATGGAAGGAGGTATAGCTGCATTGACAGTTTCTTCAGGAATGGCTGCTATTACTTATGCTATTCAATGCTTAACTTCCAATGGCCAAAATATTGTATCTGTCAGTGAGCTGTATGGAGGGACTAGCGATTACTTCTCAAACACACTAAAAAATCAAGGGATAGAAGTACGGTATGCCAAACACGATGATATTGATGGTTTGTCTGATTTAGTTGATGAGAATACGACATTAATTTTTTGTGAATCAATTGGAAATCCTTTGGGTAATATTTGCGACATTGAGTTATTAGCAAAAGCTGCCCACTCAAAAGGTGTGCCCTTGGTAGTCGATAATACCGTTGCCACGCCCTACCTTTTAAGGCCCATTGATTACGGAGCTGATATTGTTGTTCACTCATTAACAAAATACATTAGTGGTCACGGAACTACGATTGGCGGTGCAATAGTGGATGGAGGTAATTTTGATTGGTCTAAAGAACCAAAACGTTTTCCAACTTTAAACGAACCGGATAATTCATACCATGGGCTAATTTATTCAGAAGCACTAGGTGCTGCAGCATTTATAGGTAGATGTCGTGTAGGACCGCTCAGAAATACAGGGGCAGCACTGTCGCCATTCAATGCATTCTTAATCCTACAGGGCATTCAATCGCTGCATGTAAGAATGGATAGACATTGTGAAAATACAATCAATGTTGCCAAGTATTTATCAAAGAATAGTCAAGTTAAATGGGTAAATTATGGCGGATTAGACAATAGTCCCTACTTTGATTTAGCAAAAAAATATACCAATGGTTTACCTTCCGGTATTTTAACTTTTGGTATCGAGGGAGGAAAAGAGGCAGGTATTAAGTTTATTGATTCTCTTGAGCTAATCGTACGTTTGGTCAATATTGGTGATACTAAATCATTAGCAACACATCCAGCCTCAACCACACATAGTCAATTAGAACCTGGTGAATATGAAGCTGCTGGTATTTCAGATGATATGATAAGAATATCTATTGGAATTGAGAATGTGGATGACATTATCAGTGACATTGAACAAGCCTTAAATAAATCAAAATAGAGCGATGAAAGAAATGGATGTTGCAGATCTTCTTGCATCACTGGAAACAGGTATTGTTGAGATAGAATTTAAGAGCTTAAATTCAGGAAATACCAAACAAGTGATCTGCACTCTTAATGAATCATATCTAGAAAATCATACATCAATGAATCAAAACGCATTAAGTGAAACTATTTTGGTCTATAAAATAGATTCTTAGTGGGAAGATATTCGCACTGACTCTATTATTAATTGGAATCTTATTGAAAGTAAATAATATGAAGAATATTTGGAGGATTTGGGCTAAAGCCTTAGGTGAAAAAGCCGGAAGTAACGATAAAGAGGCAGACAATATAGCTCTTATTAGAAGTGTTATCTTGTTTATTAATATGGTCACCTGTTTTTTCATTATTGCCAATGTTATTTTTAATTGGTAGATATGAAATACATACTCGATAGTGCTATAGGGACAGAACTTAACAAAAGAGGTTTTGAAGTACCAGATTGGAAAAAATCTATTTGGTCTGCTCATGCATTAAATGAAGAGCCTGAGGCTATTCTTGAAATTCATCTTGCCAATATATTGGCAGGTTGCAATGTGATTACAACAAATAATTATTATGTGACTCCTGATATTCTTAAAAGAGAAAACTTAGAAAATAAATTTGAAGAGCTCACACAACGCTCAATAGACTTAGCGTTAGAGGCAAAAAAAGAGCATCCAGAAGTATTAATTGCAATAGCTTTTCCTCCAATTGAAACTAGCTTTAGGCCTGATCTGACTCCTTCAAACGAAATAATTGAAGATTTCTACAATACTATTGGGTCAATAGCTAAAGATAAGGTTGATATCATACTTTGTGAAACTATGAGTTCCATCAGAGAAGGCATAACATCAGCTAAAGTAGCAAAAAAGTATTCTGAGAGGGTTTGGTTAAGCTGGACAGCTAGAGGATTATCCGGAGAAAGTTTACCAAATGGTGAATTATTGGTTGATGCAATTAATGCTGGAAATGAATTGAAGGTTGAGTGCCAACTGATTAATTGCTTAGCAATGGACTGTGTTACCAAACAAATAGAAACCCTTAAGCTTTCAGATAATTTTGGGATCTTTGCTAATTCATCAATACTAAAGCATCCAATCAATGATCTAGGTTCAGCATATGATATTGATGTAAATCATCATGCAAATACACTAACAGTATCTCCCAAAGAGTATGCCATGGAAGCAAAAAAGTGGATTGATCATGGAGCATATGTGGTTGGTGGATGCTGTAGTACTGGACCCGAACACATTAAAGAAATATCAAAGCTTATTTAATATAAATAGTTTATTTTGAAATTTCTAAAACTTTCTCAATAATACAGTTAGCACTGATACCAAAATAATCCCTTAGTTCCTCTCTTCCTTCACTCAATCCATAACCGTCTGTACCCAAAGAGGTAAAAGATCCAGGAAAAAGATGAGCCAAGCTATCAGGCAGTAAACTAATAAAATCACTAACAGCGACAAAATGTCCTGTTTGATCATGTAAAATATTTTCAATATATGATTTTTCTTTAGATTTCTTTGACTCCAAGAAATCCTTATGAAGTAAGTTATAGCTTGTCACACTCCATACATTTACGGGTATTCCTTGGCACTCTAATTGTTTCTGTGCTTCAAGAACTTGTTGCATAATGCTTCCGCTTCCTAAAAGATGGATGGGCTCACCTGTATATTCTTTCTCTAATTCTTTGGAAGCATTCTTGAATAAATACATACCTTTGAGAATACCCTCATCGCAACCATTAGGCATCTTAGGGTGACTATAATTCTCATTATAAACTGTTAAATAATAGAAAATATTTTCTTGCTCCTCATACATTCTCCTTATTCCTTCTCTAACAATAGTTGCAAGCTCATAAGAAAATGCTGGATCGTAGGTCATTAAATTAGGTACCACTGAAGCCAATACATGGGAATGTCCATCTTGATGCTGAACGCCTTCTCCATTCAATGTTGTCCTACCCGCTGTTCCTCCAATCAAAAAACCTCGAGTTAAAGCATCACCGCATGCCCAAATCATATCCCCCACTCTTTGAAACCCAAAAATAGAATAGAAAATATAGAATGGAATCATGGGTAATTCATGATGAGAATACGCTGTTCCAGCTGCCATAAATGATGCCATGGCACCAGCCTCGCATATTCCTTCTTGAAGTATTTGTCCGTCTTTTGCCTCTTTATAGGGAGAGATGGTTCCGGCATCCACAGGTTTGTAATTCTGACCATCATGCGAATAGATGCCAGCTTGAGAAAATAAGCCATCCATCCCAAAAGTTCTAGCTTCATCAGGAATGATAGGCACCACATATTTACCAATACTCTTATCTCTAAGTAATTTAGAGATTATTCTTACTAAGACCATTGTGGTTGAAATCGAGCGATCTATTTCATTAAAGAAATCTCCGAAGAATTCTGGATCTGGTGCAATAATTTTTTCACAATTATTAAACCGAATGGGTTGATAGCCTCCCAACTCATTTCTTCTTTCTTGCAGGTATTTCATCTCTTCTGAATCAGGTTCAGGAATGAAGAATTTCGCATCTTTTCTGTCTTCGTCTGAAAGAGGAATATTCAATCTTTCAGCAATTTCAATTCTCTCTTCATCACTCATTGTTTTCTTCTGATGAGCAATATTCTGACCCTCTGATCCCTCTCCTAATCCATACCCCTTTAGTGTCTTAATTAAAATTACAGTAGGTTTGCCATTCGACTGTGAAGCTTTATCAAAAGCTGCATATAACTTCTTGCGATCGAAACCACCTCGCTTAATATCTTTGAGCTCTTTGTCATTCAATTGAGTCATAATTGATTCTAATTCTGAGTTGCCATCAATCCAATGATTACGCTGATCTTCCCCTGATGAAACGGAATACATTTGATACTCTCCATCCACAACTTCATCCATTCTTTTTTGCATGACATCATTGTGATCTATTGAGAATAATGGGTCCCACTCAGAGCCCCATATAACTTTAATAACATTCCATTGAGAACCTCGAAAAATAGCCTCTAACTCTTGAATAATTTTACCATTTCCTCTGACTGGTCCATCTAGGCGTTGTAAATTACAATTGACAACAAAAACCAAGTTATCTAATTCTTCTCGAGAAGCAATATTAATTGTGCCTAATGTTTCAGGCTCATCCATTTCACCATCGCCTAAAAATGCCCATATTTTTCCTATTTTTTTATTGGTTAATCCTCTGTTTTCTAGGTATCTTGCAAATCTTGCATAATAGATTGAAGAGACGCCATTTAAACCCATTGAAGCGGTTGGACTTGGCCATAATTCAGGTCTTCTTCGTGGATGAGGATAAGATGGCAAGCCACCTTCAGGTTGCAATTCTCTCCTAAAATTCGCCAACTCTTCTTTTGACAAACGACCTTCCAAGAAAGCTCTTGAATAAATACCAGGAGAAGCATGTGCTTGAATATTCATCATATCGCCTTGATAATCATCTGTTCTTGATTTAATAAAATGGTTTAGAGCAACTTCAGTCATTGTGGCAGATGATGCATAGGTAGCAATATGGCCTCCTACACCTTTACCACTATCATAGCCTTGCAAAACCATTGCCATCGCATTCCAACGAATAATATCTTCTAATTTTTGCTCAAGTTCAATGTTACCTGGATATGCTGGTTGCTCAGCGATAGGTATGGTATTTCGGTATGGTGTGTTAAGAGTTGCACCGCCTAGTGAAACTCCTTGACTGAGGGCAAATTGCTGCAAGGATGCCAATAAATCTTTAACCTGCCTATTGCCATAGCTATCCTTAATTGCTTGGAGAGATTCGGTCCACTCATTTAATTCAATAGCCCATTCTTTCTCGAATTTTTCATTCTGCAAGGAATCTATACCAACAACTTTAGATGTTTTGCTTTCTTTACTCATATATTTATTATCGTTAAAAAATTAAAAACAAGGAGTATAAATCAATAATTTTATGTGACTACTGTACCATGACAATTAGAATTATTATGAATAAATGAGATAATAAAAGTATTAATATCATGAGTAAAATTAATAACTAAAAAAGATGCCAGAATATAGATCAAAAACTTCAACGCATGGACGTAATATGGCTGGAGCTAGAGCTCTTTGGCGAGCTACTGGCATGAAAGATAATGATTTTGGTAAACCTATTATTGCTATTGCGAATTCATTCACACAATTTGTGCCCGGTCATGTTCATTTAAAAGACCTTGGCCAAATGGTTGCAAGAGAAATTGAAAACAGTGGTGGTGTTGCCAAAGAATTTAGCACCATAGCTGTTGATGATGGGATTGCTATGGGACATTCAGGAATGCTCTATAGTCTTCCTTCTAGAGAGCTTATTGCTGATGCAGTCGAGTATATGGTTAATGCTCATTGTGCCGATGCCCTAGTTTGTATATCGAACTGTGACAAGATTACACCTGGAATGCTAATGGCTACAATGCGATTAAACGTTCCAACTATTTTTGTTTCTGGGGGGCCCATGGAAGCAGGAAAAGGCATAGTGAAAGGTAAAGAAACTAAATTGGACCTTGTGGATGCAATGGTTCTCGCGGGAGATTCATCGGTCTCAGACGAAGATATTGCAGCAGTGGAGCGATCCGCCTGCCCCACTTGTGGTTCATGCTCAGGGATGTTTACAGCTAATTCCATGAATTGTTTGGTGGAAGCATTGGGTCTTGGTTTGCCCGGTAATGGAAGCGTCCTAGCAACCCATATTGATAGAAAAAATCTTTTCTTAGAAGCAGGGAAACAAATTGTTAATATTACTAAAGATTATTATGAAAATGATAATGAAAGAGTTTTACCTCATCAAATTGCCAATAAAAAAGCTTTTGAAAATGCCATGACTCTGGATATTGCAATGGGAGGATCTACCAACACTGTATTGCATATATTAGCAGCAGCTAAAGAAGCCAATATTGATTTCACCATTGAGGACATTGACCGCTTATCAAGAAGAGTGCCTAATTTATGCAAAGTGGCTCCAAGTAGTGATTATCACTTAGAAGACGTTCATAGAGCTGGAGGAGTTATGGCAATTTTGGGTGAATTAGAAAAAGCTAAATTACTCAATATCGATAATAGCACAGTCCATAGTGAGAGTATGAAATCAGCAATAGAAACCTGGGATATCAACAGGGCACCGAGCAATGAAGTAACAGAGTTTTATTCTGCAGCACCAGGAATGATTCCAACCACTCAGCCTTTTTCTCAAAATAAACGTTATGACTCATTGGATCTTGATCGTGAAAATGGTTGCATAAGAAATCTGGAGAATGCCTATAGTCTTGATGGTGGATTAGCCGTTCTTAAGGGAAATATTGCTCCTGAAGGATGCATTGTAAAAACTGCTGGTGTAGACAAAAGTAACTTAACGTTTAAGGGTCCAGCACATGTTTTTGAAAGTCAAGATGACGCAGTTGATGGAATCATGAACGATGATGTTAAAGCTGGAGAAGTTGTGGTAATCCGCTATGAAGGACCAAAGGGAGGACCAGGAATGCAAGAAATGCTCTACCCTACAAGCTACCTAAAAAGTAAAGGTTTGGGTAAAAAATGTGCACTAATAACTGATGGAAGATTCTCAGGAGGTACATCAGGACTGTCTATCGGTCATATTTCACCAGAAGCAGCATCCCAAGGAGAAATTGGCTTAATAAGGGATGGAGACATTATTAATATTGATATACCAAATAGAATACTGGAGTTAGATCTAACGGTTCAAGAGTTAGAAAACAGAAGGATAGCTATGAATGATTTAGGAAAAAAATCTTGGAAACCAAGATCTAGAAATAGAATCGTTAGTGATGCATTAAAAGCCTATGCCTTAATGGCATCTTCTGCATCAGATGGTGCAGTTCGGGTAGTACCGAAAGAAACAAATGAATAAAGAAAAAACTACTATTGCCATACTTGGTGGAACAGGGGCACTAGGCTCAGCGTTAGCAAAAAAATGGGCACAGAATGGCTATACAGTAATTGTGGGCTCAAGAAAAAAAGAAAAAGCTGAGACAACGGCAATTGAATTAAACAAAGAGATAGGGTCTGAATTAATCAAAGGATTAGATTTAATAGAAGCTTCTAAAAATTGCAACTTAGCTGTAATGGCCGTGCCATATTCCAGTCATCAAATGACATTAGATGCAGTTAAAAATAATTTAATAGGAAAAATAATTATTGATACAACAGTTCCACTGCAGGGCAATGTGACAAAAGTTTCACTGCCTGAAAAAGGTTCTGCAGCCTTAGAAGCACAAATATTTTTAGGCGATAAAGTCAAAGTTGTTTCGGCATTGCAAAACATCGGTTCACATTTAATTGGATCGGATAAAAATATTGATGCAGAGGTATTAGTAACGGGCAATGATAGAGAAGCAGTGCAATTAGTTAGGGAGCTAATCAATGACTTAGGCTTAACCTCTTGGGATGCAGGTTGCATAGAAAACTCAGCAGCAGCTGAAGCGTTGACATCAATCTTAATCTTTATTAATAAAAGGCATAAATTGAAATCTTCGGGTATCAAAATTACTTCTCACTAACATTATTCAAATTTTTACTGATGGAATTTAAATCCAAACCTGATTCATTAAGTATCTTCGCAATTAAAGGCATTCCAGCCATTCAATCGGGTGATAATATCGGAGAAATCATCACCCGTGGAATGAAAAGAAATAACATAATTCTTGAAGAGAATAATGTGATTGTCATTGCTCAGAAAATTATCTCAAAATCAGAAAACCGTTTAATTTCATTATCAAAAATTAACCCAACACAAGAAGCTATAAAAATTGCAAAAAAAGCCAATAAAGACCCAAGAGTGGTTGAATTAATATTGCAAGAATCTAAATCAATTATTAGAGTAAGTGATGGTGTGGTTATTGTTGAACATAGATTAGGTCATGTTCTTGCGAATGCTGGTATTGATCGTTCTAATATAGAATCCGATGATACAGATGAAAAGGTACTGCTTCTTCCTGAAGATCCAAATGCATCAGCACAAAAAATAAGAAACTATATATCCAAGAAAATAAATGTAAATATTGGAGTTCTAATAACGGACAGCATCGGTAGAGCATGGAGATTAGGTACAACAGGTCATGCGTTGGGTTCATCGGGTATCAAAACCTTAATTGACCTAAGGAATAATACTGTTGATCTTTTTGAACGAGAGCTACAGACTACATGTATTGCTTGGGCGGACCAACTCGCAGCAGCAGCAACATTGATTATGGGAGAAAGTAATGAAGGTATTCCGGTTGTGATTATTAAAGGCATACATACACCTTCTGAAACAGATTCAATAAATGACTTAATTCGCCCAAAGAATGAGGACTTATTTCGTTAATGATAAAAAAGAAAAAAATCTTAGCCTTAAGCGGTGGTGTTGGTGGAGCAAAGTTATGTAGAGGCTTGGATCAAATCACTGATAAAGATGAATTGGTCATTATTGCTAATACCGGAGATGATTTTCTTTATTTAGGCTTCTATATCTCACCTGATATTGACACATTGATTTATACACTAGCAGGAGAAAATAATATTGAAACTGGCTGGGGAAGAACCGATGAAACTTGGAAAGCTCATAATGTCATGAGAGAGCTTGGGGCAGATAATTGGTTTAAACTGGGCGATAAAGATCTAGAAATGCATGTATATCGATCCAAAGAAATACAAAATGGAACCAGCTTGACTGAGATCACTCAAAAAGTTTCAAAAATCTGGAATATTAATAGCAAGATCCTTCCAATGAGCAATCATTCGGTCAAAACAATAATTGAGAGTGATATCGGTACCCTCTCCTTTCAGGAATATTTTGTTAAAAAGAAATGCACGCCCAAGGTTGAATCGATTACATTCAAAAACAAAAAAGCTAAAACCTCACAAACTGTTTTAGATGAAATGAATGACAAAAATCTAACAGCAATAGTTTTTGCACCATCAAACCCATATCTCAGTATTGACCCTATTCTTTCTTTATCTAAAATCAAAACTTTTTTACATACTTCTTCTACTCCGGTGATTGCTGTTTCTCCTGTAGTAGATGGTCAAGCCATAAAAGGCCCCACAACAAAAATAATGACTGAACTGGGGCTAAAACCATCTGCTGTCACAATAGCAAAACACTATGATGGGCTTATTGATGGTTTGATTCTTGATGTACTGGATCAAAGTTTAGTATCGCAAGTTGAAGATATGGGAATTAGAACTAAAGTTATGAATACCGTAATGCATAATGATCAGGATAAAATACAACTTGCTCGAGGTGTTCTAGATTTTGCCCAAGAAATAGAATTAGGAGGAGAATAAGAAGGTGTGGGCACTCATCCCAATTAATAACTTTAATGCATCAATGAGCAGACTCTCCAGTCTTTTGAATCAAGAAGAAAGAACAGAGCTGACAAAAATATTAGCAATTCAAACGCTAAACATTCTCAATAAAATAGAAGCAATAGATAAAATCATAGTGATGACCCATGAATCAGAATGGATTGAATCTCTATCAATAAAGAAAATTATAACCATTGATGATTTTAATGTTCCCACTTTAAAGAACAAGATTGAAAAAGCATCGAACTGGATAGAAAAGCAAAAAGCAAAAAGAATTATATACTTATCCATTGATCTTCCTTTTATTAACCAAATAGATGTGGAAACTTTTATACACTCTCACAAAAAAGGAATGACTATAGTTGAAGCTGATAAAGATGGAGGTACCAATGCTTTAATAGTAGATATACCTATAATGATTGATTTTCAATTTGGCGAAAATAGTTTTAAAAAACATATACGCTCCGCTGAAAATGCCAATATAACAACCAGGGTTTTTAAAAATAAAGCATTAAGCTCCGATCTGGACGATGAAAATGACTTCAAGAAATTTAAAATGCACCGCTACGGAGTAAATTCTGTTTTAACTTAAATAATAATTGTTATGCAAAGATTAAAAAGCTATAAATACACAATGCTAAACCCTTCAATCAATCAATATCTAGAGTTAAGTCAATCAATATCCTTAGAGGAATTGATGAGGCAAGCAACAGTACTGAGGGATCAAGAAAAAAATGTCATTACCTTTTCCAAAAAAGTTTTTATACCCCTCACAATGCTTTGTCGAGATGTATGCCATTATTGTACTTTTGCTAAAGTCCCAAGAAAGCTAAGAAATCCATACCTTAGACCTGAAGAGGTTCTAAAGATTGCAAAAGAAGGGCAGTTGAGCCAATGCAAGGAGGCCCTATTCACTTTAGGAGAAAAACCAGAACTGCGCTATGAGGTGGCAAAAAATGACCTTAAATACCTAGGTTATAAAACAACACTTGATTACCTTTTTGCAATGGCAGAACTTGTCTTGGAAGAAACAGGGCTTTTACCTCATTTAAACCCAGGCACTATGCATTCTGAAGAAATAGCTCGATTAAGAGAAATCTCTCCCTCAATGGGTATAATGCTTGAGTCTTCCTCTGAACGATTATGTGAGAAGGGAATGCCTCATTATGGATCTCCCGATAAAAATCCAAACATTAGATTGGAAACCATGAGACTTATAGGTCAGCAATCAATTCCACTGACCACTGGTATTCTCATTGGTATTGGAGAAACTCGTAAGGAGAGAATTGAAAGCTTGTTAGAAATCAAACAGTTGCATGATCAATATAGCCATATACAAGAAATTATTATTCAAAATTTTGTACCCAAACCTGATACAAAAATGAAGAATAATGCCACGCCAGATTTATCGGAACTACTGTGGACCTTATCAATGTCTCGACTGATATTTGGACAAAAAATGAATATTCAATGCCCACCTAACTTAAACATGTCTGCACTGCCAGAAGTCATTGATGCTGGTATTAACGATTGGGGTGGAGTCTCTCCCATAACTGCAGATCATGTGAATCCTGAATCCCCATGGCCAGAATTAAAATTACTGGAAAAAGTGACGACTGAGAAAGGTAAGAAACTTCAAGAGAGATTAACGATATACCCTGAATACATCTCTCAGGACAAACAATGGTTTGATGCTAGGCTCACTCCTTATATACATGAATTGTCAGATTCTGAAGGCTATGGACGTGAGAATTTGTGGCGTTGTGGTGAATCTTTAGACACTCCTCAAACGGGAAAACATGAAAATTGGATGAATCACAATCATCAACCAAATCTCAATATTAGCTCAATCGTTCACAAAGCAAGCAATGGAATGGAGTTGGACCCTACTGAAATCAAAGACCTCTTTAAAGTAAGAGGTAATGATTTAGAGTATGTATTGAATCATGCCAACGCACTGAGAGAGAAAGTCAATGGTAATGTTGTCAGCTACGTTGTAACACGTAATATTAATTATACGAATATCTGTAAATACAGATGTCATTTTTGTGCTTTCTCTAAGGGAAAAACAAAAGAAAATCTTCGCGGTAAACCCTATTTAATTTCATTTGAAGAGATTGCAAACAGAGCATTGGAAGCTTGGAATCGAGGAGCTACAGAAGTATGCCTTCAAGGAGGTATCCACCCTAATTTTAATGGAGAAACCTATCTAAACATTTGTAAAGCTATTAAAGAAAAAGTACCTGACATTCATATCCATGCATTTTCAGCCTTAGAAATACATCATGGTGCATCGACATTGGGTTATTCTTTAGAGCAGTTCTTAGTGATGCTGAAAGAAGCAGGACTAAAAACCATGCCAGGTACTGCTGCTGAAATATTAGATGACTCAGTTAGGGATAAAATTTGTCCAGATAAAATAAATACTTCTAGATGGTTGGAAGTTATCAGTACTGCTCATAAAGTGGGTATTAAAACGACATCAACCATTATGTTTGGACACCAAGAGAGTATTGATCATTGGGCTACTCACCTGCTTTGCTTGAGAGATCTGCAGAAAAAAACAGGAGGAATTACTGAATTTATACCCTTGCCATTTGTCAGCATGGAATCACCAATGTATAAAAGAGGCCATGCAAGACCGGGGCCAACCTTTAGAGAAGTTCTTTTAATGCATGCAATTGGAAGACTGAGTCTGCACCCATTGATTAACAATATACAATCAAGTTGGGTAAAACTAGGACAATCCGGAGCATTGAGTTGTCTCAATGCTGGGGTTAATGACATGGGAGGTACGCTCATGAATGAATCCATTTCCAAGGCGGCAGGAAGCATTCATGGACAAGAGTTTACTCCCGATCGAATGGAGTCTTTTATCTTAAGTGCCAATAGAATACCTTTATTAAGAGACACTCTTTATAATGAAATTGATAAAAATCGATTCATAGATCAATCAGTAATTCCTATGTCTCACAATATGCAAATGTTATTGGAAAGTGCCTACCCGAGCTCCTAATTTTTTTTAAGACCAAACTTCTTTAGAGCATGATTAGAAAAAATTTTAAAACCATCATTATTCTTGTGGTAATCAATATATCTTCTTGTTCAGTTGTTGGCGAGTTCTGGTATGAAAGAATAGATCAATACATTGCAAATCAAATGCTGGAGTATGCCAGTTTTACAGAGAATCAAAAAATATTTATAAGAAATTTCACTGAAGATTACAAGAGCTGGAATAGAGAAACTGAGTTACCAAAATACAAAAGACTTCTTATCCAATTCAAAGCTTTAGACAATCAAACGGATATAGATGACATAGAGGATATTTTTCAAAGTGGTATGGAGCTTAGTGCTAGTAGTAGAGATTTTTTATTGCCTTATTTAATTGAATTAAGCAAAACTCTTTCAACAAAACAGATTAAAGAGATTGAAATACACTTAAATGGATTAAGTGAAAAAAAAAGAACTTCACTTAAAAAAGAAACCAAAGATTACGATGAAATCTTGGGCAAAAGTTTTGTCAGATTTTTTAGGTTACTTGGAGTCAAACTGAATGCAAAACAAAAAAATATAATTCGTATTCATATTTCTAATATAGAAGATACTAGATACCAATTAATCAATAATAAAGAAGTTTGGGATCAAGAATTAATAAGGATACTGGCTCTAAAGAATAATAATAATTTCAACAATTTATTAATAGCTCATATCAATGCTCTCAATTCTGAAGATAGAAATACCAGAGCAGTCATAAATAATATCACTGCAGAAATAATAGCCTCATTTGATGAAAAACAGTCAAAAAAGTTTCAAAATAAATTAGGAAAGTTCTTAAGGACTATAGATAATATTTCAGAAATAAAGGCCTAAGATCCATTAAATTGATAGAGTAATTCTAATGCAGAAGATATAAATCTTATCTATTGGGGTTTTTTGGAAACCAACCTTTTTTGACTCTTTGCTCTTGTTCTATAAGTTCACCAATACTCCAAAGACATGAAAAACCTATGACGCCTAAGATAATTGAAAGAATTGTATTCTCAGTGAAAATAGAAAAGCCAATAAATAGCCAACCAATTATAAAATAAATTGGCCAAACTTTTTTTCCATAATAATATTCAGTTTTAATAACCATTGGGTGAAAAACACCAATTATCACAAATACCAATAAACCAATAGCGACTCCCTCGAAATGCATTTTTCTTTCCTTCTTTTTTTTCAAAATTCAATTATTGATTCGAAAATAATTGATCTTCAGATTGCAAATTTTTTTATCAAAATAGTTATTAATAAAACCTAGTTTTCATTGATTACACTACTATTTTTTTATTTGTAAATTAAATAATAAAAATACTTGCATTAATTATGTAAACGATTATTATTCGTTTATGTTAATGATAACCATTATCATTAATAATAAATAGGAACAGGCACTAAATGAAGATTTTTAAACTTTCAATATTATCTTTCTTTCTTATCATTGCTTTACCGATTTCTGCTGATGATAAAAAGATCTCAATAGAAAATATAACCATTATAGGAGAAAAAACGCTTCCAGGATCTGCTACTAAAGTAACAGTTGAGGACTTAGAAAAATTTGAAACAATGGATGTTCATAAAGCGCTTGCAAGTGTTCCAGGTATTAATGTGAGACCTGAAGAAGGCTATGGACTAAGACCTAATATTAGTATCAGAGGCACCTACCCTGATCGCTCTGGAAAAATTACATTAATGGAAGATGGGATACTAATAGCTCCTGCTCCATATGCTGCTTCTTCTGCTTATTACTTTCCTACATTCTCTAGAATTAATGCAATTGAAGTTGTAAAAGGACCTTCTGCAATAAAAACAGGACCGTATACGATTGGTGGTGCTATTAATCTAATTAGTACTCCTATTCCTATATCCTCCAAAGGATTCTTGAACCAAGAGTTTGGCTCAGATGGAAACGTGAAATCTCATCTGTATTATGGTTCCTCATCAAAAAGACTTGGTTTTCTTATTGAAGGTCTAAAACATGAAACCGATGGGTTTGATGATATGGAACATACCAATGGTGACACTGGCTTTGACAAAACAGACTTAGTGGTTAAATTACGATTCAATAATGATCCTAATGCAGATGTATATCAACAAGTTGATATTAAATTCCAAGACTCTGAAGAAATATCTGAACAAACCTATGTTGGATTGACAGAAAATGATTACAGGTCTAATGCGCATATGAGATATGGCTTCACTGACTATGATCAAATGGATAATGAGCACGATCAAATAGTTATGAGCTATAACATGAATACTGAAAATATAGACTTTAGTGCGACTTATTATAAAAATGATTTTGCAAGAGATTGGTTCAAAACAGATAAAATAGGTTATGGGGGATCAGATAAAAGTATCAATAATCTTATTGATTATGCCAATACTGGTGATGCCTTAGCTATTTCAGTTCTACGAGGAACTAATGCAACTGCAGAATCGATTAAACTCAAGCATAATAATCGTTCATACAGTTCAGAAGGCATAGTCCTTAAATCTAATATTAACCTCAATAATCAAACAATAACCATTGGTTACAGAGACACTGAAGACGATGAAGATCGTATGCAATGGTATGAAAGAACTAATTGGGTTAATGGCACACTCTCAGGTCTAGTTGCAGGCAGCATGCCTGGTTATTCTAGTAATAATAGAGTTACAACAGCTAAAGCAAATGCATTCTTTATCAGTGATGAGATACAATTTGAAAACTTAACCATTACAGCTGGAATTAGATCAGAAAATTGGAAAATTGTTCAAGAAAGATATGTAGATACTGCCAGAACTGCGGTTAATTCAGATCAAGGCTACCCAAAGATTTTATCGGATGATAATGAATCACTCTTTGGCATTGGTTTTGATTACAGTCTACAAAACGGTTATTCCATATTTGGTGGGTTTCATGAAGGCTTTACTCCGACGACAGGTGGGTCAGATCCTGAATCAGCAGATAATCTGGAGGTTGGACTAAGGTATAACAGTGATAACTTAGCATTTGAAATCATTAGATTTGATACAGATTATGCGAATATGTTTGGAGAATGTAGAGCTTCCTCCTCAGGTGTTGTGGAAGGTTGCGATATAGGTGATACATTCAATGCTGGAGCATCAAGCATTAGTGGTTATGAAATATCTGCGTCAACATCTTATGTTAATGAAGCCGGTGTAAAAATCTCAGCAAATATGAGTTACACCGATACTGATGCTGAATTTGATACTACCTTTGATAGTAACTTCTGGGGCAATGTAACAGCAGGTATGAATCTTCCAAATCTACCAGAAACTCAGCTGACTATGGTTCTTAGTGTGGAAACAGTTTCTGGCTGGAATACTAACTTAAGAATGATGTCTTATGGTGACACTTGTTCAATCGCAGCATGTGGATCCAATACAGGTATAGATTCATATTCAATTACTGACTTGTCTTTACAGAAAGAAGTGAATGAAAAAACGGATTTCTACATGGTCATTGATAACATCACAGATTCTGAGAATATTGTTGCAAGAGCCCCAAAGAATGGCATCAGAGTTCAAAGACCAAGATCGTATAATATTGGGGTTCGTTACAGGTTTTAAATAACCTCGCTAGTTCTTATAGAACCCTAAAACAAAAGACAGTAGGAAAGTTTAACCCTCATAACCCTCTAGCTTTCCTACTGTCACCTAAATACCGATATTCATTTGATTAAAAATTAATATTATTTAAGATTAACTATCATTTTTATTTGAGAAGAAACCATGAATGAATTTATTATCGTTTTTAGAGAAAGTTTAGAGGCCTGCCTAATCGTTGGGATAATTTTTACACTTTTGGAAAAAAATCATCTTACAAAAGAAATTAAGCAGCTCTGGCTGGGTGTGATTTCTGCATTGATAGCCAGTGTGATTATAGGAATAATTCTCAATAATATTAAACAATCCATTGGCAATGCCTCCATCGATGCTCTGGTTGAATCTCTCTTGATGTTTTTAACAGCTGGGCTACTTTGGTATGTAATTTTCTGGCTATCAAAACACGTTAGTGATCGCAATGAGCTAGAATCTGAAACTCAAAAAGCTATGAGTACCTCAGGTTGGGGTGTCTTTCTAGTTGTTTTCTTTGCCATCCTAAGGGAAGGTTTTGAGACTGCTATCTTTCTGATCAGCAGCTTCTCAATACTTGGGTCATTCTCATATATTGGTTTTTTCTCAGGGATGATTCTGGCAATCCTTATTGGTTATTTCATAGTTGTCCAAGGTAGACGAATCAACCTTAGAACCTTCTTTCAAGCAACCACACTTATGCTAGTGGTATTTGCTTCAGGAATGGTGGCTTATGGAACTCATGAGGCTGAAGAATTTTTAGTAAAGGGAAATCATCTTGAATGGGTAGGCTTGGAGAATAAAAAAGATATCGTAAGAGTTTGGGATATTCTACAGCCTAAAACAGAACTCAATCTTAATGACAATGCCAGTATGTATTCTTATGACCTAAATGGTAAAAAGAAGCACACTCATCTGTTACATGATAAAGGGATTGTAGGTGTTTTTCTTAAAGGCTTTTTTGGCTATAATTCAAATCCTAATTGGGTTGAATTCATTCTCTGGTTTGCCTCTTTAGTCATAGGTATAAGGCTTTGGAGAAAATTCTACTTCCAACCAACTTCCGCTTAAAAAATACTTCATCACTGAAAATTAAAATAAAGAAATCACCAGGTTAAATGATAAAGGAAGGAAACCTTACAACGTCCCCTTCTCTGTTTTTTAGAATAAATCTCTAATGGGTGGAGACAAATAGGCCAGTGAAATTTTCAAACCTGCCATCAGACTAGCAATTTGAACCATCACAATAGACAAAGGGGACATTATCAAAAGCTCGGGCATGATTGATCCCAATAGATAAAAGACAGCAATAAGCAATATCCATAACTCACGAGAATAGCGAACAAAAAAACATATCAAGATATCCGCAATGAAAGCCAATAGTGCGAAAAGCAATTGCAAATTATAAGCAGTACTAAAACCATCCATTGCCAATTGCCCATAATAACCATTAACAGATTCAGGGAAGTCATAGCCGAAGTCTAATAGTACTGCTATAAATATCATTACTATTGGGGTAATAATTAAGAAGCGAAAATAAGTTTTATAATTCATTGTGCTTTAACTACAGTAGCTCTTCAGCAATTACTTGCATAGCCTTTTTGCTGGCATTTCCTAATATCAAAGTTCCTAGTTTTCCTGTTTTGTCTAAATCTTTCCAAGATTGAAGTCTTTCTTTGATTCTTTCAGGAGGTCCTATCAAAGCACACTCATCAATCAATTCATCAGGAACAGCCATAGTGGCCTCTTCTTTTTTACCCTCTAAATAGAGTTCTTGAATGGTTTCAGCTGCTTCCTCATAGCCCAATTGCTTGGCATAATCATTGTAAAAATTTTTTGATTTAGCACCCATACCACCTATATATAATGCAAACATGGGTTTCATGGCCATCGTACAAAACTGAACATTATCACCCATAGCAACGGGGATGAAAGGAGCTACATCGAAACCACTATAATCTTTATCAGAATCAGATTTATCAAAACCTTCTTCCACATACTCTCCAATTAAATTAAATTTATCAGGATTCATCCAGATTGGGAAAACGCCATCAGCAACCTCTCCAGCAGTCCTTAAGCCTGCTGGTGTTATCGATGCGGTATATATTTTTAGATCGCCAGTACTATGTAAAATACTCTTTAATGGTTTTCCAAGACCTGAAGAACCCTCCCCTTTAAAGGGAATTTGATAATGAAATCCTTCATGAGTAAGCGCCCCCTCTCTTGCAATAATTTTTCTTACAATTGATATATATTCTTTGGTTCTCGTTAATGGTCTGCCATATGGTTGGCCATACCATCCTTCTACAACTTGTGGTCCTGAGGGTCCTAAACCAAGCAAAAAACGATTATTGGATAAAGCATTTAAAGATAATGCAGTCATGGCTGTCATAGTTGGCGTACGAGCTTGCATTTGCATGATTGCTGTACCAACTTTTATTTTAGTCGTTTGAGCAAGAATATAAGAGGCAACTGAAACGGCATCGGAACCATAGGATTCTGCAGCCCACACTGAGTCAAACCCCAAATTTTCTGCTTCTAAAATATCCTCCATTGGAATTTCTAGTTTTGCAGGTGAATATCCTAAGCCAATTCCTAATTTCATAATTTTCTCGTTTTAATATCTAACATTCTATTATATTTTGTATTGGTTACATTTTAAATGGAGAACTGAAAGTATTTCTTTATTTTTTTTCGAGTTATCTTCTATGATTGCTCCAAACAGAACTATACAATATAACCATTAAAAACTATTTAATGGAAATTAAAGAGAGTAAATGTCTAAAAATAATTGGCAAGATAAAGCGACTGATGAACTCAAAGGAGAGTCATTGGATGCCCTAACATGGAAAACATTAGAAGGCATCGATGTTAAACCTCTTTATACTGCAGATGATCTTGAAAACATAGCTCACTTAGATTCATTACCCGGTTTTGCACCCTATATTAGAGGGCCAAGAGCAACTATGTACGCTAAAAGGCCCTGGACAGTAAGGCAATACTCTGGTTTTTCAACAGCTGAAGAATCGAATAAATTTTACCGTGATAATATTGCTGCTGGCCAAACAGGACTATCGGTTGCTTTTGATCTGGCCACTCACCGAGGTTACGATTCAGATCATCCGAGAGTCACAGGTGATGTCGGAAAAGCCGGTGTAGCGATTGATAGTGTTGAAGATATGAAACTACTCTTCGATAAGATCCCATTGGATAAGATGAGTGTTTCAATGACCATGAATGGTGCAGTCATTCCAATTATGGCAATGTACATTGTTGCTGCAGAAGAACAAGGTGTGGATCAAAAACTTTTAAAGGGCACTCTTCAGAATGACATATTGAAAGAATTCATGGTCCGAAATACATACATATACCCACCCAATCAGTCCATGAGAATTGTGGCTGATATTATTGCCTACTCTTCAAAACAATTACCGGCTTTCAATTCTGTATCTATTTCCGGATATCATATGCTGGAAGCTGGCGCTACTTGTACTCAAGAGTTAGCTTACACTTTAGCAGATGGTCTTGAATACGTTAGAGCGGCTATTGATAAAGGACTTGATGTTGATGCCTTTGCACCTCGACTGTCTTTTTTCTTTGGAATTGGTATGAACTTTTTTATGGAAATTGCTAAATTGAGAGCAGCAAGATTGCTTTGGTCTGAACTCATTGAGAAAGAATTTCAACCAAAGAATCCGAAATCATTGATGCTTAGAACACATTGTCAGACGTCAGGCGTAAGCCTAACGAGTCAAGACCCTTACAATAATATAATGAGAACCACCATTGAAGCCATGGCGGCTGTTTTAGGTGGAACACAGTCATTGCACACTAATTCTTTTGATGAAGCACTTGCTTTACCAACTCCCTTCTCTGCTCAAATTGCCAGAAATACACAATTGGTTTTAAGAGAAGAAACAGGCATTACTAAAGTCATCGATCCAATGGCTGGTTCTTACTATCTTGAATCTTTAACAAACTCTCTTGTTAATGAAGCGAGAAAATTAGTTGAAGAAGCAGAAGAACTGGGTGGCATGACCAAAGCAGTTCAAGCTGGTGTGCCAAAGTTAAGAATCGAGGAATCGGCAGCTATCAGACAAGCAAAAATAGAAAAAAAAGAAGAAATCATAGTTGGAGTAAATAAATATGAGTCCGATGATAAGGCAAAAGTTGATATTCTTTCAATTGATAATGAAGACGTCAGAAATAAACAACTAGAGAAACTAAAAACTCTTAAGAGCTCTAGAAATGAGGCAGTCTGTCTAGAAACTCTTAAAGTAATCGAGGATGCTGCCAATGATAATACCGCTAATTTACTAGAAGTTGCGATTAATGCAGCAAGAGCAAGAGCAACAGTTGGTGAAATTTCTATGGCTATGGAAAAAGTCTTTGGTCGTCATCAAGCAGTGTCTCAATCCATTAGTGGAGTCTATCGAAGTGAGTATGAAGGAGATGAAAATTTTATGAGCATTGAGAAAAAAGTCTTAGAATTTGAAAAGGAGAATGGAAGAAGACCAAGAATATTAGTGGTTAAATTGGGTCAAGATGGACACGATAGAGGCGCTAAAGTAATAGCCACAGCTTTTGCAGACATGGGTTTTGATGTCGATGTAGGTCCATTATTTCAAACGCCTGAAGAAGCAGCAAAACAGGCCATTGAAAATGATGTTCATATTGTTGGAGTATCCACCCAAGCTGCGGGTCATAAAACTCTGGTTCCGATGCTCATAGATGCCTTATCAAAAGAAAACTCTGATAATATTCTTGTGGTTTGTGGAGGCATCATTCCAGAACAAGATATACCTGAACTAGAATCAATTGGAGTCGGAGCAATTTTTGGTCCCGGTACAAATATCAATAATGCTGCAATCAAAGTTTTGGATCTAATTAAATAAAGCATGAAAGAAAACATAAAAGAATTAGAAAAAAGAAAACAAGCTGCTCGAATGGGTGGAGGCGAAGAACGCATTAAAAAACAACACGCCAAAGGTAAGTTAACAGCCAGAGAGCGTTTAGAAATTCTTCTGGATGATGGAAGTTTTGAAGAATGGGGTATGTTTGTTGAACACAGAGCTGTTGATTTTGGAATGGATGAACAAAAGATTCCAGGCGATGGAGTGGTAACTGGGTATGGGAATATTAATGGTAAATTAGTCTATGTTTATAGCCAAGATTTCACTGTATTCGGTGGCTCTTTATCTGAAACTCATGCTGAAAAAATATGCAAAGTTATGGATCATGCAATCCAGAATGGTGCACCAATTATAGGATTGAATGATTCAGGTGGAGCAAGAATTCAAGAAGGTGTAGTTTCGCTTGGTGGTTATGCTGAGGTATTTCAAAGGAATGTTCTAGCATCGGGTGTTGTGCCTCAAATTTCTTTGGTGATGGGTCCTTGTGCCGGTGGAGCTGTTTATTCTCCTGCGATGACTGATTTTATCTTTATGGTTGAAGACAGTTCCTACATGTTTGTCACAGGTCCTGATGTTGTGAAAACAGTAACCCATGAAGAAGTCACTGCTGAAGAGTTGGGCGGTGCTTCCACACACAGTAAAAAATCAGGAGTAGCTGATTTGACTTTTGTTAATGACACTGAAGCTCTCTTAATGACTCGAGAATTTTTAAGTTACCTCCCTCAAAATAATAAGGAAAAATCACCCACTATTGAATGCAAAGACTCAATCAATAGAGAAGATCTATCTTTGGATACCTTAATCCCTGAAGATCCAGCTAAACCCTATGATATAAAAGAAGTGATTCATAAAGTGGCTGATGAAGGAGAATTTTTTGAGGTTCAATCCAACTACGCTCAAAATATTGTCATTGGCTTCATTCGCTTAAACGGTTCAACAATTGGTGTTGTAGGCAATCAGCCTATGGTATTAGCAGGCTGTCTCGATATTAATTCCTCAATAAAGGGCGCTCGATTTGTAAGATTCTGTGATGCATTTAATATTCCCATTCTTACTCTTGTCGATGTGCCTGGATTCATGCCAGGAACCTCTCAAGAATATGGAGGCATCATCAAACATGGAGCAAAACTTTTATTTGCCTATGCTGAAGCTACAGTACCTAAAGTAACAATGATTACAAGAAAAGCATATGGGGGAGCTTATGACGTGATGAGCTCTAAACACATACGAGGGGATATTAATTTTGCTTGGCCTTCTGCAGAAATTGCTGTGATGGGACCGAAAGGTGCTGTTGAAATTATTTTCAGACAAGACATTGGGGATGAAAAGAAAATCGAGAAGAGAACAGATGAATATAGAGAGAAATTTGCTAATCCATTTATCGCTGCTGGACGTGGCTATATCGATGACATTATCATGCCTCATAAGAGCAGAGAAAAATTGATAAATTCCTTTGAGATGTTAAAAAATAAAGAACAAATCAATCCTTGGCGTAAACACGACAATATACCCCTATAAAACCACTATGTTTAAAAAAATACTGATAGCCAATCGTGGAGAAATTGCTTGTAGAGTAATTAAAACATGTCAATCAATGGGTATTAAAACTGTGGCAGTATATTCCGATTCTGATATTCACTCAATGCATGTCGCTATGGCAGACGAAGCTGTACATATTGGTGGATCTTCATCTTCAGAAAGTTACCTTGTCATAGAAAATATTTTAAATGCTTCTAAGGACACAGGTGCTGAAGCTGTTCACCCAGGTTATGGTTTTCTATCTGAAAATGAATCTTTTGCAAAAGAATTAGCAAAACAAAATATTGCTTTTATCGGTCCCAATACAGAAGCCATCATCAATATGGGAGATAAGATTAAGTCTAAGAAAATAGCTGAAAAAGCAGGAGTCAATGTTATTCCGGGATTTACTCAAGCGCTCAAAGATGCCGATCAAGCAGTTGAAGTAGCTAAGGATATTGGCTACCCAGTGATGCTTAAAGCAAGTGCTGGTGGAGGAGGTAAAGGCATGCGAGTCGTCAATAGTGATGCGGAATGCCGTGATGGATTTGAAAGAGCACAAAATGAAAGCAGAACAAGCTTTGGAGATGATCGAGTCTTTGCAGAAAAATTTATAACAGAACCCCATCATATTGAAATTCAAATTTTAGCTGATCAAGAAGGAAATACTCTATATATCGGTGAACGTGAGTGCTCAATTCAAAGAAGGCATCAAAAGGTTATTGAAGAATCACCCTCTCCCTTTATTAATGATGAAACCAGAAAGAAAATGGGTGCACAAGCAGTGCTATTGGCCAAAGCAGTTGACTATCAATCGGCAGGTACAGTTGAATTTATTGTTGATAAAGATCAACAGTTTTATTTTCTGGAAATGAACACTCGACTGCAAGTTGAACATCCAGTCACTGAAATGGTTTCTGGTCTGGATCTTGTCGAGCAAATGATCTTGATCGCAGCTGGTAATCAATTAAACATCACACAAGATGAGGTCCAAATAAACGGATGGGCATTGGAGTGTAGAATTTATGCTGAAGACCCTTATAGAGATTTTATGCCATCAATAGGGAGATTGACTTCCTATGTGACTCCTTTTGAATCCAAATTCATTAGGGTTGATACTGGGTTTAGAGAAGGTAGTGAAGTTTCTATGTTTTATGATCCCATGATTGCAAAATTAATTACATACGGCCCAGATAGAAATACCGCGAGAGAAACCATGTTGCTAGCACTGGATTCATACAATATTTCAGGCGTTTCACATAATCTCAATTTTCTCAGTTCTATTATGCAGAACTCTCAATTTATCGATGGTTACACCACAACCAATTTTATTGATGAACATTATCCAGATGGTTTTCAAGGAGAGAGAGAGTCCAAAGAATTCAATGAAATTTTTGCTGCTGTATTGGCTTGCTATCATCACCTAAAAAAAGAACGTATACAGCCACTAATAGCAAACATATCAGAATGGTCTGTGACATTAAATGAGGAAATAATTACTCTTAAATTGGAAAAAAATAATATTGATTTTGTGGTTCATGGAACAAATGAAAGTAAACAAATTCAAATTAATGTAAGTGCTAATAATCCCATCACTGAGGTCATAATCGATGATCAGAAATACCTATTCAAAATAGAAGATAATCAACCGGGCTATACCCTAACTTATAGAGGAAGAGTCTTTAAGGCATTGGTTACTAGAAAAACAACAGCTCGCTTGAATCAGCTGATGCCAAAGAAGTCACCTCCCGATTTATCTAAATTTCTTCTGTCGCCCATGCCAGGACTTCTCATTAAGGTCTGTGTGAATGCAAATCAAACGGTTAAAGCTGGAGAAGAACTGGCTGTGGTTGAAGCTATGAAAATGGAAAACAGCTTAAGAGCGGCAAATGATGTAAAAATAAAATCGATATTAGCAGAAGAAGGCGATAATCTAATGGTTGATCAAACTATTCTTGAATTTGAGGACTGAGTTGAAACATCAGGAAATAAAAGACTTAATAGAAAAGATAAAATATCAAGATAGAAAAGCTATTGCCAATGCAATTACACTGGTTGAATCTAAAAAAGAAGAAGATCGAAAAATTGCAGAACTGCTCATCAACCAACTTTCTTCAATTGAAAAAAAAAGTATTAGGATAGCTATCTCAGGTCCTCCAGGTGCAGGCAAATCAACCTTTATAGAAGCTTTAGGATCTGAGATCTTAAAAGAAAATAGAAACATTGCCGTTCTAGCAATTGATCCAACATCTACTATCACAGGCGGTTCTATTCTTGGAGATAAAACTAGAATGGAGAAACTCAGTCGTAATGAAAATGTATTTATCAGACCATCTCCTTCTGGAATGAACCTTGGTGGAGTTAATCGTTCAACACGAGAATCAATGATCATATTAGAGTCTGCGGGTTTTGATACGATTCTCATTGAAACTGTAGGCGTTGGACAGGCTGAGACTGAAGCGTTTGAAATGACAGACATTTTTCTTGTTCTATTGAACCCTGGTGCAGGCGATGAATTACAAGGCATCAAAAGAGGCATTATAGAATTATCTGATATCCTTGTTGTTAATAAGTCAGATGGAAACCTAGAAGCCTCTTCCAGAAGCACTGTTTTGGATTATAAGAATGCTTTGAAACTTTTAAAACCAAGAATTAAAAATTGGAGAGTGCCTGTATTATCGTGTTCAGCTCTTGAAGAAAAAGGCATTGATCTTTGCTGGGAGACAATAAATCAATTAATACAACACTTGAGAGAAACTGGTCAATTAATCACTAATAGAGAGCAACAAAAAGAGCTTTGGCTAGTCAAAGCAACCAAAGAAAAATTCCTTGAACAAATAGAGAACGATGTTGAATTTCAAAATGAACTGGAAATTATTAAAGAAACGTTGTCTGATAAGGATAAATCAGTGAAAACTGAAGCAAGTAATATAATTGAGAGGTTTTTAAATAAGCTTAGGAGGCATAAATGATCGGAAAATTAAATCATGTAGCCATTGCTGTGCCTAATTTAGTAGAAGCCAGCAGTGTATACAACGATGTCCTTGGAGCTAAAGTTTCAGAGCCTATTGCAATGCCTGAACATGGGGTTACTACTGTCTTCGTAGAATTACCCAATACAAAAATAGAATTACTGGAAGCTCTTGGAGAGGATTCACCAATAGCAAAGTTTATTGAAAATAACCCCAAAGGTGGGATGCATCATATTTGCTATGAGGTTGAAGATATTTTTAAAGCTCGCGATGAAATGATTGCAAAAGGAGTCACTGTTCTTGGCTCAGGTGAGCCAAAAAATGGTGCGCACAATAAACCAGTTATTTTTATGCATCCAAAAGATTTTATGGGAACTCTAATAGAGCTCGAACAAGTCTAGAGATTAGAATCGGATTCTGACTTTTGCAGCCAATCGATTGCCTTCAGGCTCCCTCCATGTGGTGCTGATTATTTTAGAAGTATTGGCTTCATCATCAAAATAATAACCCCCACCTCTGGTATAAACAAAATAGAAATTAGATAGAGGTGCTATTTCATATTTATAACGAATCTGGAAGGAGATATTACCAATATTGATGCTTTCCTCCGTTTGTTCTTGGCTCACCATAAATCCTGAACTATCAACAAACCAACCCTGTCCATCCTGATTTCTAAAAGCAAGCATCTCTAATTTAAGTTGCAATTCTTGTTTCTCGCTTGGATACCATCGAGCGCCTATATTCATGTTACTTCTAGTTTGATTAAAAGTTCCAAAGTGATTATCACTCAAATGTGTTAGCCAATTAGTCCTTGTGGAATGGCCAAACCTCATCCAAAATCTTAAATTATCTTGAGGCATATAAGTCAAGCCTCCACCTATCCTTCTTTTTTTATCCTCGAAAGCATAATAATCATTAAAGTCATAACCAAAGCCTAAGTGGTATTGCCAAAAACCATAAATTGGACTGTGATAACTGAGTTCAATATTGTGACCTGAACCTAACTTTACAACTGGAGCTACAAGGCTCCCTCTTGTAATTTCATCGTCCTTACCTTCTCCTTTAGCAAAAATGTTAATGCCAAAAGAGGAAGTATCTTTAAAGCTTTGTCTGAAGAAAAGGGTATAAAATTCAGCCAAATTATCATTGGCTGCATTATTCTGATCCCAGTAATCAAAATTATAAGAACGATTATTAATGGGAGAATCTTCAGGAAAATCTGTTCTGGTGTAATTAACACTAGCACCATAAGAAGCTAAATCATTTCTCCATAAGTAGCCCATATCATTGATATTCAGATCTTCATTAAAATAATACAATTCAGCACCGTATCTCCATTCCTTGGATGGGTTAAATGAAATAGCAGTTCTACTGCCAAATCCAGCTTTTTCCTCATTGGAATTGGACACCATTGCCAAACTTTCAATCTTTATTCTCTCGCTTGGAAGGTATTGATAATCAATGGCATTAACGGTTGCTTGTCGATTAATAAAGCTTTTTTCAGCATGAGTAACCATATAACCAATCTTATGTTCATTTTTTCGATGCAGGGTTCTGAATGCAAAAAAGTCTTTTCCTTCGCTGAAATTCTCATCTGATTCAAAAGCTGAGAAAAATCCAAAATCAGTATTTTCTCCAATCTGTGTATATTTAATAGCCGTATCAATGCCGTTATTATTAATTTTATTGTCCTCGCATTCAGAGGCTAATTCATCGCTTCCGCCTTCAGCAGGAGAATAGCGAGAACAATTATAATTTGGAGCATCACCAATTCTTCGAGTATGGAGAAGTGAATACAACTCAAAACCGGGGTACCAATCCAAACTGACATCAAAAATGGATTGGCTTTGAGTGAAGAAAGGCCTCTTATCAGAATAAAATGTTTCCCTAGGTGAAAAATTAATAACGATATTATCACTCTCCACTTGTCCAAAATCAGGATTTATTGTGGCACTAATTTCTCCACCACGACCATTGTTATAAAAAATTTCAGCTCCTGCATCAAAAGTAGCATCATCATCGATAAAATTATTATTGGCAACCAAATATGGAAAGAAATCCAAACGACTAGGATTCGATTTGACTACTTGTATTTTGTGCAATTCAGATAAGAATTTTGGTCTTTGTGGGGTTATTTTTGGAAAAGCCACATAATTTCCTAGATATCTAATTTGACGACTGACACTGACTCCAATAGTCCTTTTCTCTCCCTCTTGTAGACTCATCGGTACCATAGTCCAGGGGATAAAAAATTCAGAATACCAATTTTCATCAGATTCTGAAGTCTTTGCAAACCATTCTCCGTCCCAATCGCCATCAACTTGATTCTCATTAGTGATGGTGTAATCAATTAATGAATTGCCCAGAGAAATACCAAGCATATAGGCAGTACTTCCATTGTTATCAAAATCAACAACAACTACATTTCTATCATAAGTCTGCATAAGATTATCTCTTTGATGTTTTCTCCTATCTCGAGTCTCTTCGTCTTGAGCATTTATAAATGCAACATACAACCCATCATCATCCGAATAAAAAAGGGTTTGTGTTTCCAATGGAGTTGGTTCTAAGCTGAAAGGAACGGTTACATAGAAATCATTTAATACCTGAGCATTTTGCCATTCTTTCTCATTTAATTTCCCATCAATAATTATCTCTGCTCTTGGTGATGAAACCATCAGAATGAGGATTAAAAAAATCCATTTATTTTTTCTAGTCATTGGGATGAATTAGTTCGATTAATGAATTTGCACTTTGTGTAATACTGTCTGTATTGATTGCTGAGTAATAGCTTATCTCTTGATCTAAGCTTCTATAATTCTTTTTAGTAATTGATTCCAAGTTTGGTCTTTTTTCTTTGGGTAAAGCGCCCGTTCCAATGCCACCGCCAAACTCAACGATGATATCTACATTGAATGCTGTTGCAGTCTTCATGCAGCCCAACCAATCAACTGGTCTGTATAATTGCTTGTAGAGTAATTCTCTAGTAAGGCTGCCGTCTTGTTGATGGCAATCACTAGTAAAATTTGATAACACTTTTAAATCAGACGAAGCAAAGTTAACCTCATCTAAATGCATCACGAACTGCTCTGCTGCCTCTCTCATTAAATCAGTATGAAATGCTCCCTCTGTGTCTAGCTTTACCGTTCTTTTCTTTGGAAAAATATCTTGAAAAGCTTTCTGGCAAGCATCAATATCATGATCCATTCCACCAATAACTGTTTGTTTTAAAAGATTAATCGTTGCAACTTGGCAATTGAACTTCTCAGAAAATCTTTTTGCCTCCTCTTGCTCAATTGGCATTGCTAGCATTGACCCTTGGCCATATTGACTCATGAGTTGGCCTCTCTTTCTAACTAAATGTAAAGCTTGCTCAAAAGATAAGGAACCGGATACAACCAAAGCAGTGTATTCCCCTAAACTGTGTCCCGCGGCTAAACTTGGTTGAATTGAGTCATTGGTTAATTCATTGAACACTCTATAACATGCAACTTGATGAGTTAATAAAACGGGTTGTGTGTATTCCGTTAAACTAATTTTATTTTTTGGATCATTAAAGGACAGTTCAGTAATATCATACCCAAGAATAGAAGACGCCTGATCATAGACATTTCGTGCCACAACAAAATCATTATAAATGTCATGGCCTATCCCTTGATATTGTGATCCCTGACCAGGAAATATATACATTACATTATTCATACATCTAATCTCATGTTTCTATGATTGACTATTAAACAGTGAATCTATTTATTGACAACCTATTTTGTACATTTTTTTTATATAATCTATAGTCTTTATGTAACTTTTTGTAACGATAACAGTACAATTAGACAAAGAGTACTATCATCAAATCTTTAAAATGGGAGTTCACACCAAGGATGAATAAAAAAAGAATAGCCATTATAGGTGCAGGTATTGGGGGCATGACAACAGCTGTAGCATTGTCTCAAAAAGGCATTGATATCAGTATCTTTGAACAAGCCCCTGCATTGAGTGAAGTGGGTGCAGGACTCACGGTTACTCCAAATGCTACAAAAGGCTTGATGTATCTAAATCTAGGAGAAGAAATAGCAAAAGTTGGTATGGCTCATGAGAAACAAGGTGTAAGACATTACAAAACAGGCGATATGATAGTTCCCTTGCATAGAGGAAAAAAGATGCTTGAACAATATGGTGCTTATCAATTTCAACTTCATAGGGCTGATATCCATGATGTTTTAGTTAATGAGCTTAAAAAAAATGCACCAGACTCTATTTATGTAAATCATCAACTTAGTGCTATTAAAGAATCTTCTGAATCTGTTGAACTTAAATTCACAAACGGAGAAAAAAATGAATTTGATTTTGTCATTGGTGCCGATGGCAATAGATCAACTGTCAGAAATATTATTCTTGGTGATGATGAGCCAGAATTTGCAGGTTACGTGGCTTGGCGTGGCTTAGTTCCGACAAAAGAATTATCAGAAGATGATTTTGATGAGTGTGGATCTTCAGCATTCATATCACCAGGGAGAGTATTTGCACGATATTTGGTTCGAAATGGTGATATCTATAATTATGTAGGATTTCTCTCAACAGATGAATGGGCAGAAGAAGGTTGGTCCATTCCTTCAAAAGTTGAAACGATTCTTGATGTCTTTTCAGATTACAATCAACAGGTTAAAAATATCATTGCAGCGACGCCTAAGGATCAGTGCTATAAATGGGGTATTTTTACAAGAAAACCGACGCATAAATGGTCAACTGATAAAGTTACTCTTCTAGGTGACGCAGCTCATCCAGTGGAACCATTTATGGGGCAAGGAGCCAGCACAGCCATTGAGGATGCAGTAGTTATTGGTAGAGTCATAGAAGACTCCTCAACCCCAAATGAAATTATAAAACGTTATGAAAATGCTCGTATTGAGAGAGCTCACTTTATCACTGAACATTCAAAGAAGGCCGGGCAGAGATTTACCGGTGCCAATCCTGATAAATACACTAAAGAAGACCATAAGAATGAAGAAGAATTAGGACTTTTTAATTATGATCCAGGTAGTGTTATAGTTTAGTTATGAAAACTGTAAAAGAATTATTCTATAGACCTCCATTTGTTGGATTACTTGCCTTTGTAGTTGTTTTTATTACTCAGGGTTTAGGTCATACCTTGATGGTCTTAGTGGAAAAGTTTTTTGGATCTAATTATCAGTTCCAAGCGGCCTTTATACTAGGCCTGCTTGGCACAATACTACTTTTTATTGGAATGAAAAATGACAAAGAAGTTCCAGCAACTTGGTTGGGATATTTTGCAGGATTTTTTCTTTGGACTGGATGGGTTGAATTCTCATTTGTCTTCTATGCTGACTATCTAAACATTGTCCAAATACTGCCTGATGGCAGCATTAATAAATTCCCTGAATACTTGGTGATGCAATCATCGATAGGGGTTCTAATGACCAGTCTTCTATATTTCTTCTTTAATCGAGAAACAAAATGTAATTTCTTTAGATTCTTCCAAAGAAATATGAAACTTTCCACAGGAAAACCGACAAGAGGTTATAAAAGAAATTATGCGGCTGTAACCGCCATGGAAACCGTATATGTAATTTGGTTTTTTTACATTGTTCTTCTATTACTATATGAAGATTCATTTGTAGGAGATCAGCATCCATTAACCTATGCGTTCTTCTTCATTAATACTGCTTGGTCTCTTTATTTATTATACAGGCTGAGTAAATTCTGGAATGTAACCAGAGCAATTCGATATGCGATACCAACTGCAATTATTGCTTATACCTCCTATGAAATCGTTGGTCGGTGGGGTATTTTAGTAGAATTCTGGGTTTATCCTAAGGAATATATGATGGAGTTAGCCATTATCATAGGAGCCATATCAGTCGGTATTTTAATAGCTATTTTTACTCCAACAGGTGAGAAAGAAAAACTCTATAAAGAAAAAAATCAAGGTTAAATTAATGTATATCAACTTCTGGTATGTTGCTGATGAGAGTAAAAATATTACTGATCAGCCTTTGAAAAAGAAAATGCTTGGGCAAAACTTTGTTTTGTTTAGAGATAGTAAAGGAAAAGTAAAGTGTCTAAGCGATGTTTGTATTCATAGAGGAGGTTCTCTTGCTGGAGGAAAAGTGGTTGGTGACTGCATTCAGTGTCCATATCATGGATGGCATTTTGATGGCGAAGGATCATGCAAAAGAATCCCATCTATAGGCAAAGAGGCAAAAATCCCTAAGAGAGCAAAAATTGATGCTTACCCTACTGAAGAAAAGTATGGTCTTGTGTTCTGTTTTCTTGGAGATATTCCAAAAAAAGAACGATGTCCAATCTTAGAAATAAAAGAATTTGAAATGGAAGGATGGACTATCACCAATCAAAAATTAGCCTTTGATATTGACTACAAGAGATCCATTGAGAATGGTATTGATGGTGCACATAATGAATTTGTGCATCCAACACATGGATTCTCCGGTGAAGATGATGACTATAAATCTCCTCCCATTGATATGAAATCAACTAAATGGGGAACTGGTTTTACCAATAAAATGTATGCGCCTCCCCTTAAAGAAAAGTCAATGAGGGATGCGGCTGGAGAGAATCAAAATACATTTGTTGAAGCTGGTACAGGTCATCATGGGATCTCAATGCTTTGGACCTATATACACCCAACACCGGCTGTCCATATTCATCAGTATATGTTTGAAACACCGATCGATGAAACTCATACCAATCTATATCTAATTACTGCTAGAAATTTTCTTACCGATGAAAAAAATGATGCGACAGTGATTGATAGAAACCAAGTTGTTGCATTCCAAGACCGAGATGTTCTTATGGGACTGCATCCAATTATTACGCCCGATGAAACAAAGAATGAATTCTTTGTCACTATGGATAAGCCCATTAAACGCTATAGGGAACTCTTAGATAAATGGGAGAAAAAAGGATGGCGAATCAATAGTGAATTGGTTAATCGCAATACACTATCCCATGCTTATGCTATTCCTAGTCCTGAAAGAAGAAAAAATAAAGGCTGGGTGATAGATTCAATACCACTTATTTAAAATAAACAACCATTGCTGTTACAATTAGTTACGATTTGATCCTTATAAGTTCAATCAGTAATACTATAATTAATTGATTTTTTTAAATTAAAAATACTATGTATATAAATTTTTGGTATCCAGTTTGTCTCAGTGAAGAGCTTAAGGAAGAGCCATTGAAAGTAACCATACTCGGTCTTGATTTTGTCGCTTTTAGAGACAGCAACGGTGAAGCTCATTGTCTCAGTGATATTTGCGTTCATAGAGGTGGCTCACTATCAGGTGGACTTTGTCATACAGAAGACAACACCATTGCATGCCCCTATCATGGCTGGCGATTCGATAAAACAGGAAAATGCATAAGGATCCCTTCTTTGGGATTAAAGGGTAAAATTCCTCCTAGAGCAAAAGTAGACAGCTATCCTGTTACTGAAAAATACGATATTATTTTTGCTTTTCTAGGCGATCTTCCTGAAGAAGAAAGATCTCCACTCTATGAAATTGAAGAATATGGAAAAGATGGTTGGAGAGCTAATAAAACAGTTACGCTAGATCTGAATTATAATTATGAGCGTTCTATCGAAAATGCATTAGACCCGGCACACAATGAATTTATCCATCCAACCCATGGCTTTGAGGGATCAAAAAATGATTACCAAGTGAACCCATCAAAGATTACAGAGACTGCTTGGGGAGCTAATTTTGAACAATTATTTGATGCACCTCCTCTCGACCAAGAGATCTATGGCGAGACTGCGAGAGAAGAATCCGGGGAATTGACAGTTTATGGTGGTTACCATGGCCCAAATGTAGTCATCACACAAATTCATACAAAAAAAGAGATCAATTGGTTTCATCAATATTTCTTTGAACAGCCCATCAATCAATTCCAAACGAAAGTCTTTTTTGTCAATATGAGAAATTGGATTATGGAGGAAAAATGGGATGAAATGGTGATGGAAAGAAACCTTATTATAGCGGGAGAAGATATAACTGTCATGACTGACCTTAGGCCTCAGATTACTCCTGATACTATGACAAAAGAAGTCCTGGTCCCTGCTGATTTGATCATGGGACAATACAGAAAAACAATGAAAAGTTGGGAATCGAAAGGCTATAAGATTGATAGCGAAACTCTAGATAAAAACAAACATAAGATGGCCTTTTCAATACCCTGCCCTGCTAGGAAGCAAGAAAAAAACTGGGTGCTAGACTCCATACCATTGATTAATGGTAAATAGTTAATCGGTTTCTTTACTGGTATTAAATACCCGATCCATATACGTTTCATTTCCTGTAACTGGCAAGGAATCCTTTTCAGGAATAATACCAGAGAGTGCGTGAGCCAATTCCTTCTTAAAATCCAATTGCATTAGTCGTGATATTTGTATCCTCTGAGCTTGAGGAGATCCAGCGCCATGAAGCGATTCAGTTAAGTAACCCACAGCATTCCTACCCAAAGTCATATTCTCTATCAAACGAAGCATTCTGATGCGATCCTCAGGATCTAAATCGGGTTTAGTCGCTAAATACTTCTTTATAATTTTTCCCAAATCAGGATGCTTCATATCTTTCTCAGAAGGCATGGAGGCCACTAAGCCTCCAGCAAGATCTTGAGCCAAACGACCAATATCATAAGTAAACTTGGTTACATGATGCTTGCAAACATTAGCAAGCATATCATCATTAATGAACACACCTGATTCAAGCTTCTTAGCTTGATAACTTGATGCAATACCCGTTCCATAAATTGTCTCATTAAGATGAGTCATTTCAGTAAGCTTATCTTTAATGTGAGAAGCTTTCTCCACCCCATTGTATTCTGCGATTGCTGCTGCAGCACCAATCAAAACATCACCAACACCTGATTTACAAACGTAACTCCGCCTGTGATAACAAGTAAATCTTTCCACTAGACTGGCTGAAAAATCATACTCTCCATTCATAAAGATTAGTTCATTAGGGATAAATACTTTTTCAAAAATCACAAGCGCTTCTTGTCCTGCATAATTATTATTACCGGCATCGATTGGAGTATTATCCATGTGTCTAGTATCCCCAGATTGCCTACCATAAATATAAGTAATTCCTTTTGCATCAACTGGAATAGCTCCAACAATTGCATACTCCTTATCGTCTTCTGTTAGACGCAGAGTGGGCATCACAATCATCCAATGTGAATTAATCACGCCCGTTTGATGCGCTTTAGCTCCAGTGATAAAGACTCCATCATCGCTTCTATCTACAACATGAACAAAAAGGTCAGGGTCTTCTTGTTGATGAGGCAATAAGGACCTGTCACCTTTAACATCCGTCATTGCTCCACCTATCACTAAACCCTGCTTCTGAACTGATGTTAAGAAGCTAAGAAATTTTTTGTGATAATTCGTATTGTGGGCTTGATCAATATCAAAAGTAACTGAGTGAAGACTATTGATTGCATCCATCCCCACACACCTTTGAAAACAAGTGCCAGTCAATTGGCCTAATTTTCTTTGCATCTTATTTTGCAAAATTAAATCTTTCTCACTTTCCACAATATGTAAAAATCGATTGATCCTTTCATTGGTATAAGGTGAGACGGCTGTTGCTAAATCAGGATTCTCATTAGCAAGATCATAAGTTTTAGCCAATGCATTGATGGATGGCTTGATTATAGGATGCTCAACTGGATCTTGAATGAGCTCTCCAAATAAATAAACATTGAGCTTCCTACCTCTCAAGCTATCTACATATTCTTCGCCACTTGAAATCATATTCTTCATAAAACTATTGTATCAATTTAGATGACTCAAGTATTGAGTAAGATTTCTTAACAGAGTGATTAACATTGTGACGTAAAGATAATAAACTTAATCTATATTAAAAGAAGGTCAATCGTCTTGAACAACATAAAAACAGAATTTTGCACCATCCAAGGTAAATGGGGTAGAAGGCAAGTAAGGTATTTAATTTCGGGCACAGGCCCAATTATTTTTCTCCTTCATCAATCGCCAAAATCAGCTGATGAATATAAGCCACAAATCAGTCAATGGTCATCGGATTTTACAATTATTGCTCCAGATACACCTGGTTATGGTGGTTCTGATCCTCTTAATACTGAAAATATAACAATTCAAGACATTGCTGAAGCAACCATTGAATTAGCAGATTCATTGGGAATTGATGCGTTTGGATTGTATGGTTTTCATACAGGAGCCAGCATTTCAATCGCAATTGGTCATCAATTTCCAGAAAGAATTTCTTCGATTGCTTGCAATGGAGTTGTGGTTTTAGAAGATTCTGCTTTGGAAAACATTATGGAAAACTATCTCCCTCCTTTTATACCTCAATGGGATGGCGGGCATTTGACATGGCTTTGGTCCAGAATGAGAGAACAACTAATTTTCTTTCCATGGCATGAGAGAACAAAAGAAGCTCGAATGAAGTTTGATATTTCTCCTCCTGAAATACTGCATGAAAATACACTGGAAGTTTTGAGATCCGGTGACCATTATAGAGCAGCTTATGGTGCAGCATTTCAGTATAGAAACGAAATTTTTGTTCCCCAATTAACCATTCCAAATTTAATTACTGCCGCTTCTCTGGATCCACTGAGTGCATCGTTAAAAACTCTCATGCCTTCAAGTACATCTATTATAGAAGAGTCATTGGATCATCAAGCGGCATTGGAGAAATCAAGAAAGCATTTACTAAACTTTCCAGCTTTATCTCATTATAAAAAACAAGAATCACAACCGTCAGATGGTGACCTCTTAAACTCAATCATTCATTGCAAAGAGGGAGATATCAGACTTAAAAATAATTTCAATAATCAAGAGGAATCATTGCTCATTATCCATCCTGCAGGAGGCTCATCAGAGACGATAAATTATTTAACCGATCCAATCTCAAAGAGTAAGCCATTAATCTCGATTGATTTGCCTGGACATGGTGAGTCTTTTAAGAGCTTTAATATAAATAATTTAATGCAATTGAATACAAGAATCATCAATCAAGTTTTTGATCATCATTCCACTCAGTCAGCATCAATAATCTCATTCAATGACAGTTGTTCTTTATCCATTGAATTAGCCTTAATGTCAAATTCAAGAGTTAACCAGCTGATATTAATAGAGCCTTGGTTTATGGATCAAATGGAGACTGATGATTATTTAGAATATGGAGTTCCTGAAATAGAATTAGATTGGGCTGGGGGACATCTTTTAAAATATTGGCACATGATCAGAGATTCAAAACTCTTTTGGCCTTGGTATAAAAGAAAGGCTTCCGCAATTATTTGGGAACAGCCTAATATTGATGAAAATCAACTGCAAATTGAATTGACTGAGTTGATCCGAGCAAACATTCACTGGAGAGGAAACTTACGAGAACATCTTCTTTATCATGCTGAAGAAAAGTTAAAAGATTTAACACTGCCCCTATTTATTGCTGCCAAAGACTCACATCCATTGATCGAAAAATATCAATCTTTAGCTCAAGAACTAAAAAATTGCAGATTGATAGAGCTCCCAGAAAATATTAATGATTGGGGTGAAATTATCTTAGCCAAAACTCAATAAATAATTCATTAGCAGTTACATTTAATGCATTGCATGATAATATTTTTTAATGTCTAAATTTGACTCGACAGAGGGAAAATTATAAATAATTCTAAGGAAAATAAATGAATCATAAACTAGGACCAATATTCTTGGCAGAAGGAATAAGTCGGATGAATGTTATTACTTTTTTCTATTCCTGTTTTATTTGCATAGGATTGCTAGCTGGAATGAATTTCGTTCAAGGTTATATTCTTACAGTAGTCTTAGATGTTCCTATGTCAGGCCAAGGAACGATTACTGGAAATTTAGCTTTTGCTCAGGAAATAATAGCGATCGCACTCATTGGTCCATTTGGAATTCTTTGTGACCGCATAGGAAGAAAACCTGTTTTTGTTTTTGGAACACTCCTTATATCATTGGGCTTTGCAATCTATCCTTATGCCAGCACATTGACAGAACTATTCATGTTCAGGATATTTTTCGCAATTGGTGCTGCATCATTATCCTGTGTCTTAGCTGTTGTTACTGGAGATTATCCTGCAGAACGCTCAAGAGGAAAATTTGTTAGTGCCCACTCTGTTCTCAATGCTTTTGGTGTACTTGGATTTGCTGTTATTCTAGGAATTTTACCTAAAACACTTGAAGGTAGCGGGTTTGAGCCCATTGAGGCTGCAAAACTGACAATGCTATTGGCAGCGGTAATTGGTTTAATTTCTGCATGGGTCTTCTATAAAGGATTAAAAGGCGGCACCCCAAATGAAGACAGCTCAATAAAGACTGAAAAACCAGGTACTAAAGAGCTTGTAAATGTTGGTCTTAAGTCAATGAAGAATCCCAGAATTGCCCTGTCATTTGCAGCCACATTCTTAGCAAGAGCTGATGTCTCAGTGAACGGTTTGTTCATTTCTCAATGGGCAATCACCAGCGGTTTTGCTATGGGACTAACCCCTTCAGAATCTATGTTAAAAGTAGTTCCAGTAATCGTCACTACAAATCTAATAAGTGTTTTTTGGGCATTTATTTTTGGTTGGATTATTGATCGAATTAATCGTGTTGCAGCGATGACAATTGCTATGGGAATGGGCATGATAGCTTACAGTTTGATAATAACAGTTGATTCCCCTCTTGATATGAGTAATTTACCGGTCTTTATTCTAATCTCTTGCAGTGCAATTGGAACGGTTGTAGCAACAGCAAGCTTAATAGGTCAAGAGGCTCCGATTAGAGAAAGAGGAACAGTAATTGGTTTCAGTTCATTCTTTGGTGCCATTGGAATTTTGATTGCCACAGCCGTTGGTGGACGTTTATTTGACCTGTCCCCAGCAGGTCCATTTTTATTAATTGCTTCTGTAAATGCTATTTTATTTATTGCCTCTGTATTGATATTAATTAAGGCGCCTGGGAAAAACTTCAAAGAAGATCAAGCAACCCTACAGCAATGATTAAAAAAGCCTATGCCAATACCTCAGCCGGGCAATGCCATTATCGCTTTACCGAGGGTGACACCTTACCCGTCGTTCTACTTCATCAAACACCCAGCTCTTCTTTAATGTTTGAGGCACTTATGAATGCACTGAGTGGAATGAATATGTATGCCATTGATACCCCTGGTTTTGGTCAAAGCTTTGATCCCATTGGAGCTCCTAATATTGAAGATTATTCAGGGTGGATACTTGAAGTGATAGATTCTCTCAACCTCAATAAATTTCATTTATTTGGGCATCACACAGGATCATCGTTAGCAATACAAATAAGCTCGGAACGCCCTGATGATGTTCTATCTTTAAGCATGATTGGTCCTTTCTTTGCTGATGAAGTGGAAAAAAATGAATTAAAAAAAAGCATCAGCACCGATTGGTCACCGGATGAGAATGGTGATTTTCTTAACACTGTTTGGCATTTAACTGGTGAAGTTTTAGGCGCTAAGGGCAATTTGGAATTACAACACAGGGAAACGCTCGATGCACTTAGAGCTCATTATTCTTCTCATCAATCTCACCATGCAATATGGGATCAAGATGTTATCGGTTTATTCAAAACTATAAATTGTCCCAGTCTTGTTATGTGTGCAAAAGACGATGTAATGTATCCTTTTTTCAAAAAAACCAAACTCATTAAATCCGATTCAAAGACTCTTGAAATACAAGGAAAAAATCTAGGACCGGATTTAGATACACAAGCCATTGCAAATAACTTCAAATCATTTATAAACACTATATAAACATTATGAATGATAATAAATTAAAAACCTTGTCTTCCATCACCAGCTGGTTATTGTTCATGCTGTTTTTGGTTGTCCTTGTGAATATAGGTGAAGTGCCTACCGTGCCAACAGAATCACCTGAAAGATTATTGCTGCGTAATTTTCATATAGCCATGGGTTCATTGCTATTTTTATGCAGTTTTTTTAGAGCAGGGCTATGGCTTATACACCCACCTCAGAATAATAATTCTAAATTACCGGATGCTTCTTATGCACAAGTGCATGTGCTTCAATTTAGTCTTTATTGTGCTTTTATTGCTCAAGGTATCTCAGGGATATTGAATGCATGGTGGGATGGATTGATTCAATTTGTGCCCGGTGTTGACACAATTAATCATGGATTATGGGTCACAGTAGGCTATTTACATAGTGCTTTTGGATTTTTTTATATCAACCTCATACTCTTCATTCTACTTTTTAGAATTTATCACATGATTCGTTATCGGGCTTTTAGCCTTAATGTGTTTGCTTAATCGTTATGAAAAAATACCTTAAAACTGCAAAAAAACGTCATTGGTTATTGATCATCATTCTTTTATCAACCTCCTTTTATTTGCCCTTTCTTATTTTTGGAGCTTATCCTTTTGCTACAAAAATCAATCTACCTGAAGATGCAATCAAGGAATTAACTTCTGATAAATATTTACCCAACTACTATGAGTCCACTTCCTCTTATCAAGGAGCACTTCCTGAATTGACTGAAGAGCAGAAACTTCTAGAAGAAAATGCTTTTAAAAACTGGGATGGAGGCAAATGCAGATTCTGTCATACAGTCAAGAGCGATGATCGAGATCGAATGGCTCCTAATTTGAATAAAATTTTTGGAAAACCAGCAGGGGTTTCTAAAAACTTTACATACTCGAAAGCTTTAATTCAACAACGAGAAAGTGGATTAATATGGACACCTGAGACAATGGATGGTTTCATATCCAATCCTCAAGGATATATTCCTGGGAATAGAATGAGAGTTGAAGGAATCGAGGATGCAGAAACTAGACAATTAATTATCAATCATCTTTTGAGAGAGTCGAAGTAAAAAAGTTACGAAATGTTACGATTACTTGCTATCAAGAATGGGAAGATAATCACTGTTTATTTTTATTAATGAAGAATTAGTACACAAGGAGAAAAGAATGTCGATAAAATTTGAGACTGAAATTGATTTTAAATCCAATACATGGAATAGAGACGCTTGGGCAAGAATTCAAGCTGATCTTGATTCTGAGAAAGAATCCATCTGTTACACTACTGGGCAAATCCTTGGGGTAAAACCAGGTGAAGCAGTTAAACAACTTTGTGGTTTTGAAACTTTTCTCTGCACGCGTTTAATGCCAGCAGCTGAAGATGGAAGCATTCGACGCTTAAACAAAGAAGTAATTTTCTACACTGACTCAAGAACGGGGCAAATGATTGATCAATGGACCAATCCATGGACTGATGAAGTGGTTGATGTAGTCCATGTATCTAATGACCCTTTTAATTATACAATTTCAGAATGGCTCATTCTTGCACCGGAAGATTTTGGTGGTGGAAAAAAAGGAGAGCCAAGGAAGTTACCATTACTTTTTCCTTGGAAACGATCTGGCGATGTCATTACCTTGAATACTGATATGCATCTATATTACCCCAATGCACTTCAACCTGAGAAATGGGTCAGGGAATCATCAGGAAAAATGGCACAAGTTTCAGAAATGATGCGGTATTTTGTTTCTGCTAAAGATCTAGAAAATCCTGAATTAACCTCAGTTAACTACACGGGTACTTGGAATAGGATTACTCCTTGGTTGCCATGGATGCTTATGGGTCAAACCCCTGGTCACTGTCTCTACATGAGTACGATGCTAAAATCAGATAATATCAATATTATCCCAGAACACATTAGGGAGTTCTCGGAAGAAAGATATCCAGGAATGTTGTCTGCTCCCACCGAAGACTATGGACCAAGTATTTCAAGTCTTGAATATTATTCTAGAGAACAAACTCCTGCTCCACCTTTAAAGGACTAAAAATAAAGTTCTCTAACAAGGTTAGGTGATGAATAAGCATAACTATCCATCTTCACAACAAGCTTGGTATGGTGTGGTTATATTAACCCTTGCCTATATTCTCTCTTTTCTTGATAGGCAATTACTCTCATTGGTGGTTACAGATGTAAAATCTGACCTTGACTTAACGGATAGTCAGGTAAGCATTATTCTGGGTTTTGCTTTTGCTCTTTTCTATACCACTATGGGGATTCCAATAGGAAGACTTGCTGATAAAAAAAGCAGAAGAACAATAATAGGTATAGGAATCACTTTTTGGTGCTTTATGACAGCTGCCACAGGGATCGTTAAAACTTATGCACAATTATTCATTGCTAGAATTGGAGTGGGTGTGGGTGAAGCAACATTGAGCCCAAGTGCTTTATCGATAATCAGTGATTACTTTCCGAAAGAAAAAAGAGGCACAGCGATGGGCTTTTTTAATATGGGGGTATCTGTAGGTTCAGGAATTGCATTGATTCTAGGCGGTCAAATTGTTGCCTATTTTGCTGACTTTCCACCCATTATACTGCCTTTAGTAGGACAGATTTACGAATGGCAAGCATTATTTATCTTTATAGGTATTCCTGGCTTACTAGTAGCTCTTCTAATGACTACGATCAAGGAACCGTCAAGAAAAGGAAAGATGACACTAGTCAATGAAAGCGGTAGTTCAAGTGAAGAGATATCCATCAAAGATACTATTCGGTTTATTTATCAAAGAAAAGAAGCCTATGGATGGCTATTCTTATCGATGGCTTGCTCTGTATTAATTGGTTATGCATTTCTTTCTTGGCTACCAACGATGTATATCCGATCATACAATATAGGCATACCCACCATTACACTTTGGCTGGGGATTGCTTTCCTAATAGGTGGTCCATTTGGAGCTACTATGAGCGGCTGGTTAGGCGATAAGCTTTACAAAAAATACAACAATAGCTCCCATGTTATGCTTTTTGCTTATAGCATGATTATACTCACTGTTGCAGCTGTATTGGTTCCATTAATGCCAAGCTATCAAACAGCAACATTAATGTTTATACCACAAATTGTGACGGCCGCTGGTCAAACAGCACTGGCCCCTGTTGCCATGATTAATATCACTCCGAATCAACTTAGAGGGCAAGTTATAGCGGTCTATTTCTTTGTCATTAGCATGACAGGATATACATTGGGACCAACGAGTGTGGCATTGATCACTGATTTTATTTTCAAAGATGAAAGCTTAATCATGTATTCAATGTCCATTGTTTCATTGGTGGTGGGTTTGATTGGTATTTATGCAGGATTCAAATCACTAAATTATTTCAGAGAACAGCCCACAATAGTAGATGCAGACTAGGAGACAATCTCTTTCTTAAATAAATCCTCAATAGCTTCTTCATCAAAACCAATCTCTTTTAATATTCTTTTACTATGCTCTCCTATTTCTGGCACTGGATGATGCAGGCCAAAACGATGATTATTCATCTCAATTGGCAATGATGGGAGCTTTGTATACATGTCCTTATAAGGAACCTTGATATCAATTAAACCATCAGAAGCATTCAGATGTTCATCATCGAATAAGTCTTCAGGTTTTGAAATAGGGGCAAATGGCAATCCAGTTTCATCCAATTTCTTCATTAGATCAACCTTATCGTAAGTTTTAAATAGATCTTGGATCTTTGGAATAATGATGTCTCTTTTCCCTACCCTTCCCGCATTAAGATCCATCTCTTTGTCCTTAATAAATTCAGTTATCTGAAACGAATCGCAAAAAGATTTCCATTGTCCATCGCTCACCACTCCAACAAAGACTTGTTCCTCATCTCTGGTCTCGAAAATATCATACACTGCCCAGGCCGATACCCGAACGGACATTGGTGGTGGTGCAGAGCCTGTGGTTGAAGTTTGTGCCATATGTTGACCCATTAAATAGACAACATTCTCATAGAGTGCACTTGTAACTTTCTGACCTTTTTCACTCCTATGCCTTTGTTCCAGAGCAGCCATGATGCCAATGGCACCAAACATGCCCCCCATAATATCAATCACTGAGGAACCTGCTCTTAATGGTTTCCCAGGTGGGCCGGTCATATAAGCTAACCCTCCCATCATTTGAGCCACTTCATCCAAAGCAGTTCTGTGTTCATAAGGGCCTTTTAAAAACCCTTTGGCTGAACAGTAAATTAAACGTGGATTTAATTGTTCCACATCATCGTAACCAAAACCAAGCTTATCCATAGCGCCCGGTCTAAAGTTTTCAATGAAAACATCAGCATCAAGCAATAGTTTAGTGACTATTTCTTGGCCTTCAGGAGTTTTAATATCCAAAGCTATACTTCTTTTATTTCGATTGTAGGTGAGAAAGTAACCAGAACCTGACTGCTTTAAATTCCTAGTCTTGTCGCCTCCAATGGGCTCTATTTTAATCACTTCTGCCCCTAAATCTCCAAGTATTGCTCCAACAGCTGGCCCCATAACCATGTGAGTCATTTCTATTACTTTAATTCCTGATAATGGTAATTCCATAATTTTTCCTATCTTCTTTTTACAGTTTTATAATGAATATTTTACTATTCTAATTAATATTATGTTTAGATATCACTCAAAAAATCACGATGAATAAAAATCAAGAAAAAGAATTACTAGCAGCAGTCTTTAAAAGATTGCTTGATCATTTAAAGAAAGAAAGTGATTTGCAAAATATAGATTTAATGAATCTTGCAGGATTTTGCAGGAACTGTTTGAGTAAGTGGTACTCGGAAGAAGCTGAATCAAGAGACATTACTATTGATATTGATGAAGCAAGAGAATTTATTTATGGCATGCCCTATCAACAATGGAAAGAAGACTATCAAAAACCTGCCACTAAAGAACAACTAGAGATGATGGGAAATAGAGAAAAAAACAATGGCTAACCAATCAAAAATTGCTTTGGATAAAGTTATTCTAATTATTGGTATGGTTATTTATGGGACAGGATTCTCTCTTTTATATGTTATTTTTGCTCCACTCTCAAGAACCATAGGACTTTCAACCACTGATTTTGGTATTCTCATTGCAGTCTCAAATGTTGCTCTTGTTTTTTCATCTTACTACTGGGGTAAAAAAAGTCAGACAATGGGAAGAAAACCTGTTTTCATCATTGGTCTTTTCTCTTATGCTTTAGCATATTCCTTGTTTGCTTTTGGAATTCAGATCGGTATTTGGCAACTCTTAGCTCCAATGCAATTATTCATTATGTTATTCATTATTCGTTTGATTTATGGAAGCATGATTGGAGGCATTCAACCTGCTGCCGTTGCCTATATGTCAGACAATACAAAGCCTTCTGAGAGAGGTAAAGGAATGGCATTAATTGGAATGTCTGCTGGTATAGGGACAATGATAGGACCTGTAATGGGTGGTGGATTGGCCTTTATACACCCACTTTTTCCAATGTACTTTGGAGCATTGATTGCAGTTTTTGGTGGTTTTCTTGCAATGAAATATCTCAAAGAATCAACAATAGAAAAAGTGAAAATAGAAAAGAGTTCACTAAAATTTTACGATAAAAGAATATTTCCATTTCTTTTTGGGTGGTGCATAGCATTTTTAGTCTTTACTGGCACCCAAGTGATTGCTGCATTCTTTATTGAAGACCGTTTGGGAGTTATTGGTCAAAATGAAATTATAAAAGCGACTAGTATTGCATTGCTCTCCATGGCTCTAACAACCACTCTAATGCAGGCCGTGGTATTACAAATATTTAACATCTCATTCCAAACTCTACTCAGAATATGTTTTGTAATTTTTGGAACCATTCTATTGTCCATTACCTTAGTGCAGGATCTATGGCATTTATACCTCGCATTTTCAGGAATTGGTATTGCTTTTAGTATGATGACTCCAGGCCTGAATGCTGGAGCAACTTTGAGTGTTGAGACTCATGAACAAGGTGAAGTTGCAGGTCTTTTAGCAGCCGCACCTGTCCTTGGAATGATCTTTGGCCCTCCTCTTGGAGCTTTTCTCTACAACTTAGATACCACTTATCCTTTTTACTATGGAGGGATTGTGGTGCTGACGTTAGGTGTTTATTTTCAATTTATAAAATTTCCCAAAGATATTCACAGTAAGCTAGATGTTTAAGTCTTCTTAGCTTCAGTAAAGCCATCTGATCCCTGTTCATTTTTTTCATCTTTTCGCCATATCTGTCTTGGTCCATAACCGTCTTTTCTAAGAAAATGTTCTGTATAGACTATTCTATCTGGATCTAACTTCATCAAAGTATATTCTGGTGCTTTTTCGAATCCGGTGCCAATCTCAGCTGCTGATGCCTGCCATCTAAAAATACTCATACCATACTTCCATTCTTCTGTTCCTGGTTCTAACAATTCAGCTTTACCAAATAATTGTGCACCCTGAGCTGAAGCCCAGCCAGCCATGACGCCAGCAACAGCAAAAGAAACTCTCGGATCACGTTGCATAGCTTTTAATTTAGGGCTGCCAGGTTGGGGAAGAATGTATATGGCCATTTGATCAGCATAGAATTCTAATGGGCTAACAATAGGGCCATTGAGGCCAAGTGTTCCCAACATCCCAATATTACTCAAGGTTAGAGCTCTTTGTATCTTGTGCTCTAGTTGATCTCTTGGGAGTTTCTTAGTTGTCCAAGGAATTTGTTCTAACCACGGATGAGCTTGACTCATTTTTTTCTCCAATTATTTAAATTAATTTTATATTCTTTTTTAAAGCTTAATAAATATTTACATACTATTACTCGCTTTTTTTCGGCTCAACCATGTGTAAATAGCCATGAGCAATACTAGAAAATTGATAACTCCCATTAGTAAAAATGGTCCAGTATAAATATAGTCAAATAAAATACCGCCCACCCCTCCAGCAATAATTTGCCCAATAGCACCGCACATGGCAAAAGCACCAAAAACAGTTCCCCGAATAGCAATTGGTGCTGTTTTCCCTATTAAAGTGGTGGATGCAATAATGCATGCACCCTCTCCTGCACCCAATATTATAGCGACAGGTATAATTGCATTAGACATAGGATCATCAACTAATCCCATCATGGTATAACCAATTGTTGATAAACTGAATGCAATCATAACGCCATAAATTCTATCAATACGATCCATAATAAAACCGAAGATAGGTGCAGTTATCAATACGGTACCGGCGATTATAGGAATAACAAATGCGCCCCTTGCATAGCCTTGATTGATTGAAAGGCCATTATCCAAAGCAAAATTTGACATCCATAAGAATGTAAAAATTCCGACTACAAATATATCACCTCTAGCTGCAGCGGATGCTAAAAAAGCCAATCTTATTCTTGAATCTGATTTAGCGGCAGAAAGTCCATCTCGAAATAAATCTTTTAGTGAGGCTCTAGAGGGTTTACTTTGTTTAGATCCTGGTTTCAACATAGTTGCAACAAATATAGCAGCAGTAAGACAAATAGCGGTTCCTATCCAAAGCGTATAAGTTCCTGATTGAATGGCATCGAATCCTTTTTCTTGAAATGCAGCTGGCATCTTTGCTAAAAATAAAGAAGTAATAGTAATGCCCAATCCTTGAAATAAACCCATAAATCCATTCCATTTAGCTCTGGATTTTTCTTGTGGATAATCCCCCGTATAGATTATTAAAACTGTGGATGCAGCTGCCACACCAATAGCAAATAAAGCTCTAATTAGATAAAGGTGATATAACTCTGTTGCCAATGGAAAACAAAAATAAGCGACGGACATCAACAACAATCCAAGAGAAAAAATAGGTTGCCGTCCAAGTTTATCAGCTAAGGCACCCATCAATGCTGTGAGTGAAAGAATTATTAATTCTTGCATAGTGCTTATGGAACCCACAACAGTACCCTGAATCCCTCTGGCTATACCCAAATGTTCAGAAAGAATGTAAGGTTGCATGAAATTCATAAACGCAAATACTGAAGTATTCAGCATGGCGACAGGAAAAAAACTCAAAGCGTTCATCCTACCTACATTAGGCATAAGAAATAAAGGGCCAATTTTCTTAAACTCTTCTTTGATGAAATTTTCCTTAATTTATTTAAATTTAATTCTAACTATATTAGCATTAGATAGTGGTTAGTGAAGTCAGATAACTTTAATAAAGTAAGGAAAATATATGTATACAAATGTATGGTATGTTGCTGCAAGAAGTGCTGATCTAATAGACAAGCCGTTGTATGTAAAAATGCTAGGTTCTGATTTTGTTTTATTCAGAGATAAAAAAGGAAATGCAGTGTGCTTGAATAATGTTTGCCCTCATAGAGGAGCTAGTCTTGCTAATGGCACCCTCAGTGAAGAAGGTTATATCTCATGCCCATTTCATGGTTGGGAATTCAATGGATTAGGCAAATGCACAAGAATGCCTTCTATCGGGAATGAAGATCCAAATAAAGCGGCTCCAGGTGTAAAAATTGATCATTATCCAACTAAAGAACAACAAGGGCTTATCTGGACTTTTCTTGGTGATGATATAGAAAATGCGAGCCCTATTTTTGACATACCTGAAGAAAGCGACCCTAACTATACTGTGCTGGAACATGACGTAATATTTGAATCAAACTTTCATACTGCTAAATTTAGTAACCTTGATTATGTTCATCTCCCTGTAGTTCATGGCATAAGATTTGAAGACCAAGACAATCCGTATCGTCCTCCTCCACATAATGTTAAAAGAACTGATTATGGCTTAACTGCTCATATAGAAACTGATTCCACACCTAGTGAAGGTGAATGGGAGGATATTAGAGAAAAAGGCAGTAGGGTTAAGTCAATACTAAAATATTTTACGGCAGGTGCTACATTACGTGGTGAAGTAGAAATTGGCTCTATTAACTCTGGACAATTTAATGCTTTTTATGAGTTTTCAACACCAATTAACCAAACTTCAACAATGATGCGTTATTATTTTTTTAGAAATTTCATGACGGATGAAAAAATGGATGATTTTGCCCTAAAGAGGAATCTTAAAAATATCTATGAAGATAAAATAATAGCTGAAGCACAAGAACCAAAATATGGACCCGATGGTATGCCTAATATTGTTGGGAGATATGAAGATACTATTCTAAAGGTATACTGGGAAATAATGCATGAAATGAGAGATAAAGGTTGGCAAATTGATAATAAGAAGTGGCATCAAATGACCTCTGAAGGAGAATATTGTGTGGTTCCTTCTATTGATCGAAAAAACAGTAAAGAAAAATGGGGATACCCAATGATTCCACGATTGGAAAACAAATGAGTAGTTTGGGAACCATTTTTATTACAGGCTCTAATAGAGGCATTGGACTGGAATTTGTAAAACAATATTCTTTAGACAATTGGGATGTAATTGCTACCTGTAGGGACACAAGCCAGGCCAAAGAATTAATAGAGTTATCTGAACATAATAATAATCTCAGTTTGATGGATCTTGATATTACCAAGAAGGAAAGTGTTGAAGAAGTAGCGAATAAATTAAATGGAAAACCAATAGATATATTGATCAATAATGCTGCATATTTAGGGTCGCCTGAGCCCCAAAAATTTGGTCAAATTGACTACAGGATGTTTACTGAGAGTTTTGAGGTCAATGCCATTGGTCCAATTCGTATTACTGAGAAGTTAATTAATAACGTTCGTGAATCGGATATGAAAAAAATTATTTTTCTAGGCAGTGGAGCAGGATCAATAGCCCAAATTACACCGCCAGTCACTCTTTATTCGTATCGAGCCAGCAAGGCTGCATTGCATTTAGCAGTTAACAATCTTTACCATGAACTTCAATCTGAAAATATTATCGTTTCATTGATTAACCCAGGAATGGTTGATACCAGGGGGTTTCTTGACCTTAAGCTAGGAGATCCAATACCTGAGCATTTAACCAAAATGGTTCCTATTACTCTAATAAAAATGATTCAAGAAGGGAAAATACCTATGATTACTTCTTTGGAGTCCGTTCAAAATATGATGAAATATATAGATCAATTGTCAATTGATACCAAACCGCTTTTTGTTAATTGCGACGGCACTCCCATGCCTTGGTAGACGTTAGAGCTTCCAGCCAGTCTTCTTTCTAATACGAATCGACTTTGGAGTAACTTCAACCAATTCATCTTCTTCAATAAACTCAAGTGCTTGCTCCAGAGTGTGTTTTATATGTGGAACCAAGATAAGATTTTCATCGGTACCAGCAGCTCTAATATTATTAAGTTGTTTTGCTTTTGTCGGATTGACCACAAGATCATTATTCCTTGAGTGTAGCCCCATGACTTGCCCCTTATAAATATCCAAACCATGCCCAACAAAAAGACTGCCTCTGTTCTGCAAATTAAACAAAGAGTAGGCCAATGTTTTTCCTGGAACCATAGACACCATCACTCCGTTTTGACGTTTAGCTAGATCGCCCATCTTAACTAGGCCATAGTGATCAAAGATACTGGTCATAATCCCTGTGCCACTCGTTATTGTTAAAAAATGAGATCGAAACCCAATCATGCCTCTAGATGGTGCAAGGAATTCAAGCTTCACTCTTCCATTGCTGTTAGGTTCTAGACTTTGTAAATCAGCCTTTCTCGGCCCCATTTCTTCCATCACTGAACCCTGATGTTCACTTTCTATATCAATCACTATTTGCTCAAAAGGTTCATGAATCTCACCATTAACTTCTTTTTGTATCACTTCAGGTCTGGACACACCCAATTCAAAGCCTTCTCTTCTCATGGTTTCAATAAGAACAGATAAGTGCAATTCACCTCTTCCTGAAACAATAAATCTATCTGATGATTCTCCATCTTCTACCCTGAGAGCCACGTTATGCAACAATTCTTGATCCAATCTCTCTTTAATTTTTCTTGAAGTAATAAATTTTCCCTCCAATCCGGCAAAAGGAGAATCGTTAACCAGAAAAGTCATGCTCACAGTTGGCTCATCAATAGATAATGCTGGGAGAGCTTCAATAGTGTCTGGATCGCAAATGGTATCGGATATATTTAATTTATTGATTCCTGTAATGCAAACAATGTCTCCTGCTTCTGCTAAATCGACATCAACTCTTTCAAGTCCTTGATGGCCCATGACTTGAAGAACTCTTTCTTTTCTTTTGTTGCCTTCTCTGTCAATAACCACAACATTTGTATTGGGTTTTAATTGCCCACGAGTAATCCGCCCTATTCCAATCACACCAACATAACTATTGCTGTCCAATGCACTGATTTGCATTTGCAATGCCCCATTAATATTGACTTGAGGTGGTTTAACTTTAGTTGTAATAATTTCCAGCAAAGAATCCATACTGTCATCTAGTTTCTCTGGATCTAAACCAGAAATACCTTGCAGTGCAGATGCATAGATAACTGGGAAGTCCAACTGATCATCGGTTGCATCAAGTCGATCAAATAAATCAAACACTTGATCCAAAACCCAAAAAGGTCTGGCTTCTGGACGATCAATTTTGTTAATTACAACAATTGGATTTAAACCTTTCTCAAATGCCTTCTGAGTCACAAAGCGAGTTTGTGGCATAGGTCCATCAACAGCATCCACAAGTAATAAAACAGAGTCCACCATTGATAACACTCGTTCCACTTCTCCGCCAAAATCTGCATGGCCAGGTGTGTCAACGATATTAATTCGATAGTCATTCCAATTAATAGAGGTATTTTTTGCGAGTATGGTGATCCCTCTTTCTTTTTCTTGGTCATTAGAATCCATGACTCTTTCTTCAGAAAGATTTTTTCGATCCAAAGTATTGGTTTGCTGCAACAACTTATCAACCAAAGTTGTCTTGCCATGATCAACATGGGCAATAATAGCAATATTTCTTAAATGACTTGTTTTCATAGCGATTAGTAAAAAAAAGGATTATACGAGAAACTCAAAAAACTGCTATCTAAGAGGAAAATCATATGGCGCGCCCGGAGGGATTCGAACCCCCGACCACCTGGTTCGAAGCCAGGTACTCTATCCAGCTGAGCTACAGGCGCATTTATACAATGATGAGATTATATATGATTAATAGAATTCATCCTTTTTTTTAAATAATAAAATACTAATTGCGCAAAGTACTGACTGCCATTGGAACAAATAGAAAAATAAAATAAAATGAGAATAGGACAATTTTATTTAGTCACTTCTTTTTAAAAATATTATTTTTCAGTAAGTTATAGAAACTACTTAATCCAGATTTTTTTTATTTATAGGACATAAAAAATAAAAGTGCAGATATATTATTTTTATAATCCAAAATTGCTTGATAAAAATATGGCAAAAAGTATTATTTAAATCATCTCTTAAGACCGATTTGAAAGTAACTTAAGACGCAGACGAAAGAGTTAAAAAGAGAAAGAGACCTAAAAGGTGAAAGCGAATCAGGGAAAATAAGCTAGCAAGTAAAAAGAACTGATTCCCACCAAGTCCGAAAAGAGAAATCGGGCAAGGAGCTGGGGAAGAAATCTCACTTCAGACACCTAAAGGACTCGACTTAAGAACAGAGCTTTAAGCTCTGTTTTTTTTTGCATACTCATTAATACTATCGACTATTTATCAACTGTTTTTTGAGCACGATAACCTGTCCATGAAAGCAATGCTGCAAATGGCATTGCAATCCATGTAGCACCCATAGTGGATAATCCAAGTAAGATGATGCCCTTGGTTGCAAATAAACTTCCAAGCACTTCTCCTCCCCTTGCAAAAAAAGTATCCATAAAGACTGTGGATTTATAACGTTGTTGTATTTGCAGTGAGGTAAACAATGTTTCTCTAGTTGGTTTATTAAAACCGTACTCAAAAGTTCTAAGAAGGGTTACAACAACAAGTACTGTAGTAACTTGTGGGTATGAGGCATAGGCAAGTAAGGCAAGAAATAAAATGATTCCATACACAACAAGAATAATTTTTGTACCTAACCTCTTCAAAATAAATGAAGTTAAAAAGAATTGGCAAAACAGAGTTAAAGGGGTCACTATCTGTTCAATCCTGGCAAAGAAAGCAGTTCTCTCACAACTGTCATTTGACCATTCCTGAATAATGCCTAGTGCAATCATCCAGCCCAGAGTCATCAAACCAGTCCAAAGAATCATATAAAAACTTAGATTTCTGATGGAAGGTACTCTAAAAACACTGACTATGGAATCAAAGCTGGAACCACCAATAGCACTAGATTCATTTGGATTGGATGCCATTTTTCGATTGGGAAAACTGTAACTAAGAATTATAGCAACGGATAAACCAATGATTGAAACTAAAATAAGAGAGAAAGGACCCCAATCAGACATTGTTGCAGTGCCGCAAACCTGTGTCGAAAAATAACGAGCAATGGATGAACCAGTGAAAGCGCCTAATGAACCTCCTGCACTAACGATCCCAAAATATAGTTTTGCTTTGTTGCTGGAGAAATAATTAATCATTACTACCCAAAAAATTGAAACAACAAAAAATGAAAACACATTGCACCAAATATAAAATGCCTTGGCAATAAAGACTCGTCCTGAGGCATCTAGAAAATTCCAACCCATGAAAAAAAGTATGAGATTTAAAATAAAAAACAGATAAGTATAGAGAACCACCCTATCCTTATTAACCTTTGAAACCAGCCAAGAATAGACAGGATTAGCAATCAACATTATCAAAAGAACTATAGATAAAAGACCTGGTAAATTTTCAAGTCCTGCTTGAACGGCCATTTCATTCCTAACAGGTCTTAGAACATACCAAGCACAAAGGACGGAATAGAAAAAGAAAAAGGCCTTCAATAAAGAATTTAAATCCTCTTTGGGTACATATATGAAATCTTTTAATCTTTTAATAGTGTCCATTTTATACTGACTAAGAGTTAAAGTTATCGAATGGTTAGTTTACTATAAACCATCAAGCCATTTTAAATAGGAATATACATTAACCAATCATAAGAAATTGATTAAAAAAAGAAATGAACAATTTAGATAAAGCCACAATCAATTTTGAAAACACATACGCTTCTCTGCCAGAAATTTTCTATCAATCAATTAATCCTTCCCCAGTAAAGGACCCTAAATTAATTATATTCAATAGAAAACTAGGGAAAGAGCTGGGTATGGATACTAAAAAAGATAATGCTTACTACACTGAGATATTCTCAGGCAACACTATTCCAAGTGGAGCTTCTCCTCTTGCACAAAGATATGCAGGGCACCAGTTTGGGAACTTTGTCCCTCAGTTGGGAGATGGTCGTGCCATCCTTTTGGGAGAAATTGTAACTGCAAACAACAATCGTTTTGATATTCAACTAAAAGGCTCAGGGCAAACGGAATTCTCAAGAGGTGGAGATGGTCGGTCAGCTCTTGGCCCTGTTATTAGAGAGTATCTCGTCAGTGAAGCCATGCATGTTTTAAAGATTCCAACAACAAGAGCACTTTCAGCAGTAGCAACGGGTGAGCAAGTATTTCGAGAAACACCTCTTCCTGGGGGCATCCTGACTCGTGTAGCAGGAAGTCATTTAAGAGTGGGCACTTTTGAATATTTTGCATCTCGTCAATTGACCAATGAACTTAAAATAATCGCAGACTACACAATCAATAGACATTACTCAGAGGCCAATGCATCGAAAGATACTTACCTTACTTTCTTAGAGTTGTTTGCAAAAAAACAAGCTTCATTGATTGCTAAATGGATGGGTGTTGGCTTTATACATGGAGTGATGAATACTGATAATACCTCAATCTCTGGGGAAACTATTGATTATGGACCCTGTGCCTTCATGGACAATTACGATCCTTCAACAGTCTTCAGCTCTATAGACCGACATGGTCGTTATGCATTTGGAAATCAACCTCAAATTGCGCAATGGAATCTAGCCTCACTTGCAGGTTGTTTATTGCCATTGATTGATAATAATGAAGACAAGGCGAAAGATAGTGTCAGCAAAATCATTGAGGGTTTTTCCGGAATAGTAAACTCAGATATTTCAGAGGTGATGTGTTCAAAAATTGGATTGAACTCAAACAATGAAAAATCTCGAGAGTCTTTAAAAAATTTACTCGCCTTAATGAAAAGTAGCGAAGCAGACTACACTCTTGCATTCCGATATTTGGGAGATTATCTCAATAATGAAAATGAACCATCCTTCAAAGAACTATTTACTAATAAAGATGAGATTGAACATTGGTTACTGGACTGGTTGGAATTGATTAATACTGAGGGAAATTCTAAGAAGAGTATCATTGAGTCTATGCAAACAATAAATCCTATATACATACCGAGAAATCATCTTGTGGAAAGAGCAATAAAAGCAGGCGTTAACGATGGAGATTATTCAGTGATGCTCAATCTATCTTTAGTTCTAGAGACTCCTTATAAGTTACAAGAGGTTGATCAAGATTACATGAATCCTCCTCAACCTTCAGAAAGGGTTCTGCAAACCTTTTGTGGAACTTAATTAAATGCCAGGCAATAAAATAATATTACTATTGGGTCTTTTTATGATGCTCGGCATGATTGGATTATTGCTGTTTGGTGTATTTGGTATTTAAGACTCGAACTCAGGCTTACTGGCAAATACTGAAATCATCTCCATTGCTATGTGTGAGGCAGCTAAAGCAGTAATCTCTGAAATATCATAGGCTGGAGCTACTTCAACAACATCCATACCGATTAGATTAATGCCCATAAGCCCTCTAATAATACCCATGGCTTGATGGGTTGTAAGTCCGCCACATACTGGTGTACCTGTTCCAGGTGCATAACTTGGATCCAAACAATCTATATCAAAAGTCATGTAAACAGGACGATTCCCAACAATGGAAAACGTCTTTTCAATGACTGCATCAATACCATTTTTATGAACCCAGTCTCCATCAAGAATATTGAAGTCAAATGTATCTGGATTTTCTGTCCTCAGCCCGATTTGTACTGATTGTTTAGGATCAATCATTCCCTGTTTCATGGCTTTATAGAACATAGTTCCATGATCAATTCTTTCTTCTTCATCATCTCGCCATGTATCGCTATGGGCATCAAAATGTATTAAGGATATTGGTGTTTGGTACTTTTTTGCATAGGCACAAAGTATTGGATAGGTAACAAAATGATCACCGCCAAAAGATAAGGTCGATGGACCTTGATTGATTATCGTCTCAATATGAGACTGAATATCACCAGGTATACTCTCTGGCTTTCCAAAATCAAATAAACAATCGCCATAATCTGCTACAGCCAATCGATCAAATGGATCAAATTTCATTCCATAAGGCCTTTCCCAAGCCATGTGTGTCGATGCCGCCCTAATTGCTCTTGGACCAAAACGGGCACCAGGACGATTGGTGGTAGCTGTATCTAATGGAATGCCGGTAACAACCAAATCTATGCCATCTAGATCACGTGTGGTCTTTCTTCGCATAAAAGAAGTCGAGCCAGAAAAAGCAGGCTCTATAATTGTTCCATACAACCCAGATTGATCTAGTTCTTTTTTTTCCTCATTACTACTCATATATTTCCCTTAAATCTACGGAGAGGGAGGGATTCGAACCCTCGATACGCTATTAACGTATACTCCCTTAGCAGGGGAGCGCTTTAAGCCGCTCAGCCACCTCTCCTTATCTTGAATTATAGATTATACCTAACTGGTTCTGTAAACAAAGGTTCTATAAACGCTGTACTGCTGTCAGCACAAATGGTTTTACTAAAGATATGTTAAAGTAAAGGTATGAAAAAATTACTCACTTTTTATCTGGGCAGAATAACGAATATTGATACAATCAATCATTATGGAGTAATTCATAACAGTGAATTAAAAGGAGGCAATTATGGATGAGCGCATTGAAGGAGGTTGTTTTTGCGGTTCTGTTCGCTACAACTTCGAGAGAAATAATTACCTCTCCGTAAATTGCCATTGTTCTACGTGTAGACGTATTTCAGCGGCTCCATTTGTTTCTTGGGTGGCTCTTCCTTTGTCATGTTTTCAGTACACTCAAGGGGAACCCAAAAAACTAAATTCTTCTTCACATGCAAAGCGATACTTTTGCGAGGAATGCGGGACTCCCTTAGCGTTTAAATCCAAGGAAGATCCAGAAGATATTAACATCACCATTTGCAGCCTAGATAAACCCCAAAACTTTGAACCAAAAGCTGAGATATATATTGACGATAAGCTCTCTTGGGTAACAAAAGATAGCTGAGAGTATTGATAACAATGGAAAAAGTATTATTCACTGTTCTAGAACACTCCGTAACAGGGGCTCGAAAAATCATTATTAGCAATAAAAAAATTCTACACGGTCTGATAAATGAATCGTAATGTTATTGTTAGCTGTGCGGTAACCGGTTCAGGGGCTTCTGTTGATAAACACCCTGCCATTCCAGTCACACCAAAAGAAATTGCAGCCGCAGCAATAGAGGCTGCTAAAGCTGGTGCTGCCATTGCCCATATTCATGTGCGAGAACCCGATAGTGGCAAATCAAGTAGACGTGTAGAACTGTATCGTGAAGTGGTCAGTCGTATTCGTGAAAGCAATGTGGACGTTATTATTAATCTCACCACTGGCATGGGTGGTGATCTTTTTCTAGGTCCTGATGAGGAACCGATGAATTTTAGCGACAACACAGACTGTGTCGGAATGATGGAACGAATAAAGCATGTTGAAGAGCTCTTGCCAGAAATTTGCTCTCTTGATTGCGGTTCATTCAATAATACCGGAGGAGATTATGTCTATATATCAACTCCAAACATGCTGGAACAAGGAGCCAAAAGACTACAGGAAATAGGTGTGAAGCCAGAACTTGAAGTGTTTGAACTTGGACACATATCCTTTGCTAAACATCTTATTGCTCAAGGATTAGTGGATGATCCACCACTGTTTCAGGTTTGTCTTGGAATACGCTGGGCTGCTGAAGCAAATACTGCGTCCTTTAAAACCATGGTTGATGCACTACCAGAAGGTTGTAATTGGGCAGGGTTTGGGATAAGTGCCATGGAAATGCCCATGGTGGCTCAAGCCGTACTCTTGGGTGGAAATATTCGAGTAGGTCTTGAAGATAACCTTTATTTAGAAAAGGGTGTTTTTGCATCGAATGGCCAACTGGTAGAGAGGGCTTGTAATATTGTTCAACTCATGGGATGTTCAATTCAAACACCATCAGAAGCGAGACAAACTCTTGGCCTCAAAAGGCCTAAATAGATGACAAAACTTATTGGAGAATTTTTATGGTTTTAGTACAAAAAAACGTTGCACACCCATGGATGTGTGACATTTTAGGTCATATGACCACTCGTCATTATGTGGCCATGTTTGATGATGCTGCTTACCACATGTTATACACGGTCTTTGGGTGGACCGGCTCTAGTGATGCAGAGAATAAAATTGCTTGGGCAGACGTTCAGCATGTGATTGATTACAAGGCAGAAGTATCGGTTGGCGATATACTTGAAATCGATTCAAAACTAACTAAAATTGGGAACAAATCCATCACAATTCTTTATGAGATGAAGAATCTTGGTAACAATGAAGTCGCTGCAACACTTAAATGCATTTCCGTGCTCTTTGATTTACACACACGCAAATCTGTTGAGATCTCTGAAGAATTAAGAAAGCTGGCATCAAAGTATCTGATGGAAACAACAAACGATAAATAAAACACTTTGTTTTACATAGTGATTAAATGAACGATCGAGCTTCCCTAGAAAATATTTCTTCAATCATGGGTATAAAATATTCTAAAGGTTTTGTTTCATAATGTGGATCAAATGATTTTTGATCCCATTTAGAACAAAAATCTATACAGTCTTGATAATAAGGATGATCTTTGTATTTGTCTCTTAAGTTTCTATCTTCATCATAATGATGTACCCAATAATAGCCTTGAAATAATCCATGATTAAGAACTATCCAATAATTCTTTTCGCTAATGTACGGCCTTAAAAGTGCTGCAGAAACCTGAGAATGATTGGATGGCGATATAAGATCACCTATGTCATGAAGCAATGCACAAACTATTGTTTCTACATCAGCTCCATCTTTATCTGCTCTTGTAGCCGTCTGAAGAGAATGTTGAAGCATTGTAATTTGAAATGGAGATTCTACATCCATCATTTGAAGCCATGGAATAACTCTTTTCGATAAACCTCTTTCATTTACTGATTGATGAATTGCTATAAGATCGTAATCTTCCTTGGTTCCTTTATCCATTGATATAAATTCAACTTTTTTTACCAACCTAATTACTCCCTTAAATTTTCATAGAGAACTAAATTATTTTCTATATTATCCATCTCATAGTATGCATCTTGAAGATGACGCTTACCACTTGGCTTAAATTTTTCTCTTCCATGAAGAACTCTATGGGCAGAAACTAAAAGTATATGGCCTGCTTCAAGTCGAAATTTTGATTTATATTTTTCACTATTAATTCTATTACAGAGCTCATGATAAGCCTTATAAAATAAACTCACATTTTTTTTATGAGGATCTATCATTTGCATTAATTGATTTGA
>ENA-OREN01000221-OREN01000221.1-marine-metagenome-genome-assembly--contig:-NODE-221-length-85558-cov-5.007920_pt1 | contig 85558 bp, 75 predicted proteins | sample MGYA00248624_ERZ508555 | MGnify/ENA primary metagenome ERZ508555 (study PRJEB26222, sample SAMN06267773) | marine metagenome | isolation source: Saanich Inlet, British Columbia, Canada | place...
GATTTAAAAGGGAAGCTAAGAGATTTAATGAAGAGAATGTTCTAAAATATGGAATCTAGAATGGTCCTTAATGCTCTTAAAAATAAAAATATAGCTACTTATGCTCATAGATTTATTTAATAAAGTTACTGACTTAAATTATATTTTACGATTTATTTTTAGTTTATATAACTATAAAATGTTACAAATTATAGAAAGTAAGCAATAATAATTGCAAGAATTACTGCAGACATTTTTGAAACATTAAATTGATGGTTTTTAGAGCTTTCAAAAAGTATTGTTGTAGAAACATGAAAAAATACACCAATTGCAACAGCAGTAATTTCTCTATGATAGTTTTGTGTTATTTCAAAGTTGTTCGATAACCAATTACCAAGAGGAGTCATTAATCCAAATAAAAACAAAAATAATAATATAGTAGTCTTCTTATAATTAGCTTTTATAAAAAATACAGATAAAATTAAAGCGATTGGAATTTTATGAACCATTATTCCAATAAGTAAGTTGTTATTTTCAGTAATTGGAACTCCTTCTAATAGTGCATGAATACTTAAACTAATAAATAATAGCCAGGGAAATGAATTGGTATACTCGTGAACATGAACATGCCCATGTTCCGCACCTTGCGAGAAAAACTCTAAAACAATCTGTAATAATATGCCTGAAATTATATAAACTCCGATAGATTCAGTAGGACCTTTATAAACTTCTGGTAATAATTCAAAGATGGTGAGTGCTAAAAGAAAAGCACCACTAAAAGCCAAGTAAATGGATAGTGTTTTCACCTCCTTAACCTTTAATATTAAAGCTAATAAATAACCTATAAAAACAGAAGTAAAAAGTAATACGTATATCATTAAATTAGTTGAATATTAAAATTAAACGACTTGAAGTTTCTTTGTTATATTCATTTAATTGATAATCTCCAAAACAATATTTTAAATTTACTCCAGCTTCCATAAAATAGTTTTTAAAATCTAAAAGTGAAATAGCCTTTACTTTTTCAGTAAAATTATACTCCTGGTTATTATTTTTAAATCTAATGTTTTTATAAATATAACCATCTTTAATTTCACGTTGAATAAAGAAGGTGATACCATCTACTATTTTAGTTTCAGATAGCACTAAATGTTTCTCAACAAAATCGGAATTTAAAAAGTCTATAACCCCATAACCGTTCGGTTTTAATTCACTTTTTATAGACTTTATCGTTTTTAAATTATCTTCTTCTTTTTCAAAATAACCAAAACTTGTAAATAAATTAAAAACAGCATCAAACTGTTTAGGGTAGAGTTTACTCATGTCATGCTCATCAAAAAATAAATTATCATTTTCAAATTTCTTTGCATAAGTAATGCTTTGTGGAGATAAGTCAATCCCTGTAACATGATAACCTAATTCATTTAAATATTTTGAATGACGCCCCTTACCACAAGCTAAATCTAAAATAGTAGAACCTGGTGATAGTTTTAAAAAAGAACTTAAATTTTTCATGAATAAACCGGCTTCTTTATCATCTCGATCTTTATATAAAATATGGTAAAAAGGGGAGTCAAACCAGGATGTATACCAATTTTCTATATCTTTTAGCATGAATTATTATTTGGGCTACTAAATTACTGTATTTTTGTGATTGTGAATAAAATATCTATGGAAAAAAATTTTAAAATGATTGCTAAGACCATGTTTGGTCTAGAAGAGGTGTTAGCAACAGAATTAAGAAAATTAGGGGCCTCCAAAGTAGAAATTGGCACGAGAAACGTTGCTTTTGAAGGAGATAAAGGATTTATGTATAAAGCAAATCTTTGCTGTAGAACTGCTATTAAAGTTTTAAAGCCTGTAACCTCTTTTAATGTTTTTACAGAAGCAGATATTTACAAAAAAGTGTATGCTTTTCCTTGGGAAAATTATATGGATGTTGATGGGAGTCTTGCTGTAGATGCTACTGTATTTTCAGAAAAATTCACACATTCCCAATATATAGCTTTAAAAACTAAAGATGCTATTGTTGATCGTTTTAGAGATAAAGAAGGTAGAAGGCCTGATGTGGATTTAGACCATCCAACACTTAGAGTTAATATTCATATTGATCGTAATATTTGCACATTATCCTTAGATAGTTCTGGGCAATCATTACATAAAAGGGGTTATAAGGTTGCAAATACAATGGCACCTATTAATGAAGTGCTAGCCGCAGGTATGATCATGTTAGCAGGTTGGAATGGTCAAAGTGATTTATTGGATCCTATGTGTGGAAGTGGAACTATTTTAACGGAAGCCGCTATGATTGCATGTAATATACCTCCAAATTTAAATCGTGATGAATTTTCTTTTGAGAATTGGCCTGATTTTGATGTGGATTTGTTTGAATTAATTGAAAATGCTGCATTAAAAAAAATAAGAGAATCTAATTATAGTATTCAAGGATTTGATATTGAAGCTGACGTTGTCGACAAGGCAAAAGAAAATATTGAAAGTGCAAATCTAAAAGAATTTATTACTGTTCATAATCAAGATTTCTTTGAAAGTAAAAAAGAAAAAGAACGTCCTCTTTTTATCATTTTTAACCCACCATATGATGAAAGAATGCAGGTAGATGCAGAGAAATTATATGCTTCTATTGGCGCTACTTTAAAGCATCAATATCCTGGCACACAAGCTTGGATGGTTACCAGTAATATGGAAGCTTTAAAACAAGTAGGCTTAAGGCCTTCTAGAAGAATTAAACTTTATAATGGGAAATTAGAGGCTAAATTTGTACGGTATGATATGTATGAAGGAAGTAAAAAAACAAAAAAAAATAGTTGATATTTATTTTTTATAAATAGGAATTAAATAAGAAACTCCATAACCAAAACCTACTCCAAAATTGCCATAGTCATTGGTTTTGTTAAATCCAGGAATATAAAGGTTATTGAAGTTTTCAGGAACTTCCTCGTAAAACTTATTCTTTAATTGCAGGTTTATTGATAAAAATAAATTATTAAAAACCTCTGTTTTAACTCCAAAAATAAATTCTATCCAATGTGCATTTAAACCGGAATATGAAATTGGATCATAAACAATCGTTCCAGGAAAAGTAGTATCTCCAGTATATATGGTGTAACCTTGAAGATCTTGGTTAAAAGTAGAAAACCCATATCTTAAGCCAGCATAAATTGCATTGTCCATACCCACCCAGTTATTATAGGCATTAAAGTCTACACCTAACTTAGCATAAGTACCTTTGGTTGATGAAACTAAATTTTCCTCAATTTGATCATCCTTGTCATTTCCAAACTCAGCAGCTATATAAAATCTATGAGTTATTCTAAAGTCAGCCATTATTTCAAAACCAGAAAAGTCTTTATCCACTAAAGATCGAATGGGTCTAGCAAGATCAAGACCTAATCGCAATCCATATTTATTGTTTTTAATAATGGAGTCTTTAGCTATTGTTTCTTTTTCTTCTTGTGCCTTACCTAAATAAGTTCCGAAAAACAGAAGACTAATGAAAAATAGTAACGTGTGTTTCATCTTCATTTTCGACTGTTGATTGATTAACTTCTATTTCACTGATCCAATTTTCACCTTCAACGATTTCTAATTGTGTAATTAATTCCTTAAAAATAACTTTAAACGAACAAGCTCTATTTATATATATGTTGTCTGTTTGGTAGGTAAAAATTACTTTATCAGTATTACCTGGATTACTTGAAGTGTTATTTTCAGTAAATAGGTACTCTGTATTATTTGTTAGGGTGTTTAATGGGATTAATATAGAATCTTTAGTTTGAGATTTATAAATATCGATACTGTCGTTGTTAACTATCGTCGTTACTGTTAAGTTTGTAACATTTTTTGATAACAACGGATTTATCTTGTTCTTAAATTTTATTACAAGAAAAGGAGTTGTAAGAGTTTCTTTTGTACAAATATCATCTTTTGTGCAAGCTGAAATTATACCAACAAGTAAGAATAGTAAAACTATTTTTCGAATCATAGTTTGATTGCTATTTGTTTCGTTTTTCCAAAAGTACAACATTTTTGAAAGCAAAAAATTTCATGAAATATTATAATTTTTCAAATAAGACTACCGTTTCGATATGCGCTGTATGCGGAAATTGATCTACCAGACTAATCTTTTTAATCTTATAGTTATTTAGAATCAATACTTCAGTGTCTCTTGCTTGAGTTGCAGGGTTACATGAAACATAAACTATCCTGTCCGCATTGATGTTAATAATTTTCAATAATGTTTTGGGAGCAATTCCTGCACGAGCTGGATCTAAAATAATGGTACGAATTTTATTTTTGTATTCTGGATGATTATTTAGAAATTTTCCAACATCATTAGCAAAAAATTTTAGTCCCTGGATATTATTTATTTTCGCATTTTTTTTGGCATCGTTTATTGCTGAAGCAACAATATCTACCCCAATAATTTTAGCATTGGTACTCCTAGAAGCTAGAATTTGTCCTATGGTTCCTGTTCCGCAAAATAAATCCATGACTATAGTATTATCTATAGCTTCTTTTTTCTCAAGAGCATACTCAATTACTTTTAAATATAATTTTTCAGCAGATTTTGGATTTGTTTGAAAGAAACTTTTCATGCTAATTTCAAAATTCAGGCCTAATAATTCCTCTATAATTTTGTCTTCTCCAGAGATAAGTTTTGAACTTCCTGACGAAGCTAGTGTTCTGTCGCCAGTCTCATCATTAATAGAATGTAATAAGCCAGCAAATCGTTCTTTAAATATATCCTGTAATAATTTAGAAAAATTGTTTAAATTAAAATCAGGAAGATTATTAGAAGTTGTTACTAAATTAAATAATAGACGATTTGTCTTATATGATTTTCTAACTACAAAATACCTAAAGAAACCTTCTCTTTTTGGACCGTGCCATGGAGCAAAACCTGATCTTTCACAATAGTCTCTAATGACTCTTATGTTGTCTTCAACTAATTTATCAAACAATCCAGAATCCTTATCTAAATTATCTCCCATCCACCAAACACCACGTCTTTTGAAACCTAGCGTAAACATATCAATATCTGTTTTATTGTCTCTGTCGTAACCAATCGCTGAAAATCCATACTCCATTTTATTTCTATAATGAAATATATTTGGAGAACTTATCAATTCATCAAATAGATCATCTATGTTTGGAACTTTACCAATACGTTTAAATAGAGAAAGAGTGCTTTCTTTTTTGTATTTGTGCTGTAATTCTATGGGTAATTTAATATAGGGAGCACCAGGAATATCTTGAAAAGGAACAGAGATTTCATCAATAGAATGTTCAATTATATCTATTAATTTGCATTCTGCATATTTTTTACTCGATTTACTCACTTGCGCTTTAACCGTTTGTCCAGGTAAAGTATTTGGCACAAATATAATAAACACTCCTTCCTTGGACCTGATTCTGGAAATACCCTTTCCTCCAAACGCATAATCTTCAATTTTTAATTCTAGTATTTGACCTCTAGTAACAAATTTATTTCGTTCTCTTTTTGGCATGTGTTTATGTGATCTAATTATGTTACAATATTAGTAAAAGATATGACTTTACAAGAAGAATACTTATTAAAATGATATGCATAATAATTTAAATTTAGTAAATTGCGGGTTCAAGGATGATTTCTTTCCCACGCTGAATTTTCGTACTCTTCGAAAGGATAAAGGTAGATAAGGAATGGTTATTTTATAAATTTAAATTATTAAAAATGGCTATTTTAGACCAATTAACTTCGCAGCAGGCGATTGATTTAGAAAAAAGATACGGAGCACATAATTACCATCCCTTACCAGTGGTATTAAATAGAGGAGAAGGGGTGTTTGTTTGGGATGTAGAAGGAAAAAAATATTATGATTTTTTATCTGCTTATTCTGCAGTTAATCAAGGGCATTGTCATCCTAAAATTGTTGAAGCCTTAAAGGATCAAGCAGGTTTATTAACGTTAACATCCCGTGCATTTCATAATGATATACTAGGGCAATATGAAAAGTACGTTACTGAACTATTTGGTTATGATAAAATTCTACCTATGAATACTGGTGTAGAAGGTGGAGAAACTGCATTAAAGTTATGTAGGAAATGGGCATACAAGGTAAAAGGAATTCAGCAAAATAAAGCAAAGATTTTATTTGCAGAAAACAATTTTTGGGGTAGAACCTTAGCTGCAGTATCTTCCTCTAGCGATCCAAGTGCATTTAATGACTATGGACCATATTTACCTGGGTTTGAGATTATAAAATATAATGATTTAAAAGCATTAGAAATAGCCTTAGAGGATCCCAATGTAGCTGGGTTTATGGTGGAGCCTATTCAGGGTGAAGCTGGAGTGATGGTGCCAGATGAAGGCTATTTGAAAAAAGCTTATGAATTATGCAAATCAAAAAATGTATTATTCATTGCAGACGAAGTTCAAACTGGAATTTCTAGAACTGGAAAACTATACTGCTGCCAACACGAAGGAGTTAAACCAGATATTTTAATTTTAGGGAAAGCATTATCTGGAGGAGTTTTTCCAGTTTCAGCAGCTTTAGCAGATGATGAAATAATGATGACAATTAAACCAGGCGAACACGGTTCTACTTTTGGAGGTAATCCCTTAGGTTGTAGGGTGGCTATGGCTGCATTAAAGGTAGCTGTAGACGAAAATCTAGCTGCTAATGCAGAAAAATTAGGAAGTCTTTTTAGAAAAGAGTTATCTAGTTTTGCTAGTAAAAATAATTTATTAAAATCTGTAAGAGGTAAAGGCTTATTAAATGCAATTTTGATAAACGATACAGAAGATAGTTCAACGGCTTGGGATATTTGTTTGAAATTAAGAGATAATGGATTATTAGCAAAACCAACTCATGGTAATATTATTCGATTTGCTCCACCTTTAGTTATAACAGAAGAACAAATTATGGATTGCATATCAATTATTAAAAATACAATTAATGAATTTGAAATTTAAATAGAATAAACATATCATAACATATAAAAGTGGCTAATGGCCGCTTTTTATATTTTATAATAAAAAGATAATTATTAATAATTATTTGCTTTATTTGAAGTATGAAAATTGGAGATAAAGTTTCTGTATTAGATGAAGATATATTTGGCATAATCACTGCTGTATCAAAAGATGAAATTACTATAATAGATTCAGATGGTTTTGATTATCAGTATTATAAAAAAGAATTAGTGCTTGAGTCTAATGATTTCTCTAATTTAACTATTTCTCCTGAAAATATTTTAGAAATAATTTCTGAAAAGGAACAGAAAAAGAATAAGGGGATACCAAAAGTAAAATCTAAAGATAAATACCTTCCTCCTATGGAAGTAGATTTGCATATCCAACAATTAGTTACAAAAACTAGAGGGCTGGATAATTTCGAAATGATGAACATTCAACTGGATACTGTTAGGTACAAGATAACATTTGCCATTTCAAAAAAAATACAGCGTATTGTTTTTATTCATGGAGTTGGAGAAGGAGTTTTACGGTATGAATTACATCGATTATTAAAAGAATACGAAGGCCAACTTAAGTTTTATGATGCTAATTATCAGAAGTATGGAATTGGAGCAACAGAAGTTTACTTATTTCAAAATAAAAAATAACTTAATTGAAATTGGGTGTTAGAGAAATAGTTCCATCGATCACACCACTTTTATTTCCAAGTATCATGGTTTCCTTTGTAATTTCTTCAGAACCATTTACCAATACTAAATTATTAATTACCAACTCAATATCACTTGTTATTTGGTAAGAATGTATTCTGTATTGATCTATGGCATTACTATTTGCAATAGCTGCAGTTAAATAATCAGGATCATTACTAGTATCGGTAAAATCATTAGTAGGGTCTAAATCTCCATTGGCATCTTCGTAGCGAGTTAATATGGTATCTCCATCATCATCAGTGTCTAAATAATCAGGAACTCCATCTTTATCATTATCTAAAGGAAATTCATCATTTCCTGCTAAAAATTCAGAGCCTAATTCGTTAAGAGTAGGTACATTATCTCCATCGTCGTCATTGTCAAAATAATTTAATAATCCATCGTTATCCGTATCTAAATTACTTTCTGGGTCTTCTTCAATTCCATCTTCATCATTCTTAGTTACAATAGTTGTCAGTAAAGCAATACCTGATGCTCCCAGGAACTCTATAGTTACGTTAGGTGTTGTTGGAGGAATGTTACTACAAAAATAATCATCTGTAATGTCATCATCGTATTTACGATAATTAACAGCATATGTAATGCCGTTTAAAACGTATTCTACAGTTCCAGATTCTAAAAACAAAATATCTGAAGTTTCTAAAACCAATGAAATACTTTCTGCGAATAAAGAGTTGTTTATATTATAAAAAATATAAGCTCCAGGACCACCACAGTTATTTAAATTTGATGCCTCAAAGTTAAAATCTGTAATGATAATATCACCATCATTACAAGAGGAGAATAAGCTTAAAAGAATTGAAATAAAAAATAATTTACGCATAACAAAAATAATTATTACAAATAAACAATTTTCTTTATTATGAAACTATAATATTTAGTATTTTTGGCAACTATTAAGTTATAATATTTAGTATTTTTCAATAACTATGAAAACAGTTTATTTTGATAATGCAGCAACCACTCAGGTTAGAGATGAAGTTATACTAGAGATCTCCAGGGCTTTAAGCGAATACGGTAATCCATCTTCTACACATGCTATTGGAAGGTCATCAAAATCAATATTAGAAAATTGTCGAAAAGAAATTGCATCAATTTTTAAAGTATCAGCTGCAGAAATAATTTTCACTTCTGGTGGTACAGAAGCAGATAATTTAATTCTTAATAGTTGTGTTCGTGACTTGAAAGTTACTAGAATAATTACGAGTAAAATTGAGCACCATGCAGTATTGCATACTATTGAAGAGCTAAGCTTAAATTATGATTTGAAAGTTGATTATGTGAATTTGGATGCTAATGGAATGATAGACTATAATCATTTAGAAAAGTTACTTAATAACAGCTCAAGTAAAACACTAGTAAGCTTAATGCATGTAAACAATGAGATAGGAAACCGCATTGATATAAAACAAGTTGCAGATTTATGTAAAAAGAATAATACTTTATTTCATAGTGATACAGTACAATCTGTTGGTCATTATAATTTAAATCTTTCTGAAATCCCAATAGACTTTGCAACAGTAGCTGCACATAAATTTCACGGACCAAAGGGAGTTGGTTTTGCGTTTATCCGAAAAAATTCTGGATTAAAACCTTTAATCGTAGGAGGGCAGCAAGAAAGAGGATTAAGAGCTGGAACGGAATCGGTGTATGCAATTGCTGGTTTAAATAAAGCCTTGCAAATTTCTTATAATAATTTGGATGAAGAGTCAAAATACATTAAGTCTATTAAAAATTATTTTAAAGACCGACTTCTTCAAGAACTACCAAATTCAAAATTAAATGGTTATTGCGGAGATGATTCTCTGAGTACCTATACTTTGTTAAATGTATTATTGCCGATTTCATCAGAAATTGGAACCATGCTATTATTTCAATTAGATTTAAAAGGTATAGCTTGTTCAAAAGGTTCTGCCTGCCAAAGTGGGAGTATTGGAGGTTCCCATGTTTTAGCTGAAATACTTTCAGAAGAAGATATGCAAAAACCTTCCCTTCGATTTTCGTTTTCTACATTTAATACTAAGGAAGAAGTAGATTATGTCATTGAAACACTAAAAAATATAATTCAACCTTAATTTAATTTCTAAAATCTCATAGTAGTTCGTACGTTAAAAACACGAGGTGTTAAGTAGTTGGGAATCGAATACTGTACTTTTGTATAAACATCCCTAACAAATGTATTCGTAATTGAGTTTTGTACATTAAAAATATTAAAAATTTCCAGGCCTATAGTAAGTTCTTTAAAAGGTTTGAAAAAACCAGAATCTCTTAACTTATTTTCATTGATTAAGACATATGAAAAGCCAACATCTGCTCTTTTATAATCAGGTAACCTTGTTTGATAATTATAAGGATCTGCATAACTAGGCGATCCTCCTGGTAAACCAGTGTTATAAGTTAAATTAAGATATAATTTTAGATCAGGAATAACTTTTATATAATCTTGAAACAATACCGCAAATTTTAATCGTTGATCTGTAGGCCTAAAAATATAGCCTCTATCATTAATGTTTTCTTCTGTTTTAAGATAACCTATACTTACCCAGCTTTCGGTTCCTGGTACAAATTCTCCTGCCAATCTTACATCTGCACCATATGCATAGGCAACAGCGTTATTTCTTGCACGATATCGTATTCTAACATTTTCTAAGGTATATGGATTGACATCAGTTAGGGATTTGTAATAAATTTCAGAATTTAAAGTAAATGGTCTTTCCCAAAGGTCAAAGCTATAATCGTTACCCAGTACTATATGAATTGATTGTTGGGCTTTAACTTCTGGATGCACAATCCCTAAAGAATCTCGTAACTCTCTATAAAGAGGAGGTTGATGGTAAAAACCACCTGAAACTCTAAAAAGCATATCAGCTTCCCAATCTGGTTTTAATGAGATTTGAGCTCTTGGGCTAAAAACGGTTTGGGTATTACTTGTTAATCCTTTTCCGGCAACAGTCCAGTTATGAGCTCTAAGGCCTGCATTTAGCCATAATTCACTATTCCCTAATGTTGTTCTTCTACTCCATTGTAAAAATCCAGAAATGTGACCTATTTGAACATCGTTAGTTGCTCTAACTGAAGTATAAGGAACAATTGGAGAAATAAAAAGGTCGTAAGGTTGATTGTTTCCTGAATCTCCTATGGGTGGTCGAATAGAAAACCCTGCAGAATCAATTACTTCATATTCTTGAATTCGATCACGAATGTCTTGGTGAGTATATTTAATACCGTATTCTATATTATTATCTTCAATAGTTAAAAGGCCTTTGTGTTCTAGGTTAAAAAATAATGCATCAAGATCATTCCTAGCATGTGTTAATTGCGATCCAATTCCTTCTGTAAATTCAACTTCACCAAGATCTTCTCCTCCAATATCGGTATTAACTTCACCCAATCGGTATTCTGCAAAAATATCATAGTGTTCTTGTTCTTTTGAATGATAAATAGATCCAATTATTTTTGCAGTATAACTTTCTGAAACTACATAAGTTCCTTTTAAAGCTCCAAAATAAGTTTGATATTGATCTCTTTCTTGTCCTTCGTAAAAGACTAGCAACGCAACTGGGTCTGCAATAGTTCCAAAATTAGTTTGTCTGGTCAAAGGCTCGTATTGATAATCGTTTATCGATATGTTTCCTAAAAAATCAAGTTGAAATTTATTGGTAATTTTATAGGTAAAATAAGCTTGAGCATCTGCAAATACAGGTTTGTAGTTTGCTTCCGTTTCTTTTGAGTTTACAAAAAGACTATTATTTCTGTAGCGTAGTCCAGCGATTCCAGTAAAACGACCATTCTTTGAAGCGCCTCCAGCTGAAACATTTGATCCTAGTAAACTTAAGTCAGCAGTTGCTTCAAAAGAAACAGGCTTGCGATACGTTATATCTAATACCGATGACAGCTTGTCTCCATATTTTGCTTGAAAACCACCTGCAGAAAAATCTACTTTCGATGTCAAATCAGTATTAACAAAGCTAAAACCTTCTTGTTGTCCACTTCTAATTAAAAAAGGTCTGTACACTTCAATTTCGTTAACATAAACTAAGTTTTCGTCATAGTTTCCTCCCCTAACAGCATATTGTGTGCTTAATTCATTATTGCTATTTACCCCTGGCAGCGATTTTATTAAATTTTCAACTCCTGCATTTGCACCTGGTATTCTTCGGATTGCCTCAGGACTAATGGTAGTAATCCCTTCTATTTGCATTCTTTTTTTTCTGGAGATTACTACTTCCCCAATTTGTTCAATTTTAATTTTCATCACCGGATTTATTTCAAAGTCTGAATTTGGGCTTAAGGCTGGAACTGAAACTTGAATATTTTTAAATGTAATGTGAGAAAAAATTAAGGTTAATTTTTGATTAGCTGGCACTTCTAAAGAGAAAAAACCATCAAAATTTGTTTGAGTTCCTTCACCATCAGTTGCTATATTAACTTCTGAAACAGGTGTGTTTTTTTCGTCAAGAACTACACCTTTTATAATAGCATTTTGTGATAAAAGGTTTCCGGTAGTAATAAAAAATAAAAAAAAGAGGAAAGAAGTATATGTTTTCAAATGTATTTATAGTTTTATTTTCTGAAAAATGTTGCTTCAAATGTAGCATTATTTCCAACATTATCAATGACAATTAGTTTCAAATTATTTTCAGATTCTGAAATTATTTGATCATCAAAATCATAAGTAAGAACGTCTTTTTTGTAATTATATTCCATTAATATAAACCTCCCATTAATGGTAGCTCTATAGGAGCTAATCCCACTAAGGACATCAGTAATTTTTATTTTTAGTGTTTTGTTTTTGCTTATCCATTTATTGTCTTGAAAATTAAGTGCTTTTATTTTTGGATTTGTGTTGTCTGTTACTAAAACAAAAGAACCGAGTGTTTTTGTATATGCAGTTAATTTGTTTCCTTTTCTCGAAGTGAAATTATAATATGGCTCTTTCTTATAATTAAGTCTTCCTATGTAAAGCTTATCAATGTCATTAGCATTATAATTTGAGATATCTGTTGAGATACTGATGCTTTTATGAAGCGGAATAACATTTTTATGTAATACTAAGGTGTCTTCTTTTGCATTAATGTTTAGATATACATCTTCATAAAAACTATTTGTTGGTATGTAAATATTAAATTTTCCTTTTGCTATAGAGGTTGCTTCATTAGCATAAATAAAATCTTCAGTAATGCTTGACTCTCTAATTTTCACAATAGCTAACTGTTCTCCTTTTATGGGTATAAATATGGTTGCTTTATTGTTTTTAAAATCGGTAACTTCAATTTTATACGTATAATTTAATTGATCTTGTACATCAATAAATCCATTTTCATTTTCACTTTGTATGATGCTTAATGGATTATTGGCTTGTCTAAAAAGTTTTTGTATTCGACTTTTATTATTTTTAAAATATTCGTAATCTATAAATCTGTTTAAATACCTTGTTTCTGCAAATGAAAATTTTTCAAAAGCTATTTTAAATTTTTCTTTCCCATTACAATAGGTATCAATTTTATAAACTCCATTTTTATTCGAAGCCCCATTTTGTTGATCATAGGTTGATATTCCAAAACCAATTTTTCCGAAAGCAGTAATATTTTCTGCTTTATAGGATCCGTCTTTTTGAGCTATCAATCGTATTTTTACCCGATTTTCTGATTGATTAATCTGTGCATCTTTACTTAAAGGATATGCAAATACACTAGAAATAATTGGTTTTTTTGTATCGGGAACTTCTATACCAAAAAGCAAAGGATTCATAGGTCGAGAATTTGCATCTCGAATTTCAAAATGAAGATGCGGTGCTTCACTACTTCCACTATTACCAGTATAAGCGATAAGATCACCTTTCTTTACTTTTAGTTGATCGGCTTCTGGAAATAATTCAATTTCATAGGCTTCTTTTTTGTATTGAGCATTTTTCAAATACCCTTGAATGCTGTCTCCATATTTTTTTAAATGGGCATAAACCGTAGAGTAGCCATTAGGATGCTTTATGTATAAGGCTTTTCCATATCCAAAATGAGAAACTTTTATCCTACTTACAGAACCATCTGCAGGTGCATATATGGGAATTCCTTCCTGTTGTAGAGTTTTTAGGTCAAGACCACTATGAAAATGATCAGTTCTAAGTTCTCCAAAACTCCCAGATAGAATTAAAGGAATTTCAATTGGATTGTTAAAATATGTTGTTGGAATACTATCCTGAGCGAAAGTAAACCCACAGAAAAATAAGAAGAGGAATTTAAGTAGTTTCATGGTGTAAAATTAACAATACGCTATAGATAATTGAGAGAATTGATGCTATTTAATCGATAAGTTATTCAATAATACAAAATAGTATAGTTTTTAATTGGCTTTTCAACTGCCGATTGTTAACTTTGTAAACAGAGTATTGAAATAAATTTTAATGAGTAATCTATCAGAAATTGTTGATTCTCTTGAGAATAAAGTTGGCAAACTGCTTCAAGAACATGAGAACTTGAAGAACAAAAAGTCAAAACTAGAAGAAGAAATTACAGTTTTAATATCGCAACAAGATCAATATAGTAAAGAAATTGAAAATTGGCGTGAAGAATGTAATGCATTAAAGTTAGCAAATTCAATGCTTGGCAGTAATGAATATAAACGAGAAACAAAACTCAAAATAAATGAATTGGTTCGAGAAATTGATAAATGTATAACGCAACTTTCTGAATAAATTAAAAATGTCAAACCAACAAAAAATAAAACTATCGATTGCAGATAGAGTATATCCATTAACAACTACTCCGGAGCAAGAAGAAGGCCTTAGAAAAGCTACAAAAAAGATAGGTGAAATGATTAAACGGTTTGAGAAAAGTTATGCTGTAAGAGATAAACAAGATGTATTAGCAATGTGTGCTTTGCAATTTGCTACTCAAGTAGAGCAAAAACAAATAGATAATACAGAAGATAGTCAACACATTGAGGAAAAATTAAATAATTTAAATCAAATGTTGCACGATTTTTAAATCGTAACGTTCTTTATAATAAGGTTACTGCCTACATTAATGCTATTTTTGGTAAACTCAACGCGAATTCTTTTAAAAAGGGTAAGTTATAGTTGTAAAAGCGAGCCGTGTCCTTAGGGAGAGCGGATACTTGACCAGCTAATTAACCCTAAACTTGTTTTAAGGAGTTTATACAAAACCCAGCTATTAATCTAGGCTTTTTTTTATGAATAAAACTCAAGCTATCGTTAGCTAGTAGTTTAAATATAATAACAACAATGAACAATATAATAGTACCCATAATAGTAGGAGTTATAGCAATAATCATTGGTTTCGTTATCGCAAAAATACTAGAGAAAAACAAGGCTTCTCATATTGTTAAATCGGCTAAGAAAAGAGCCATTTACATTGCTAAACAAGCAGGTATAGATGCGGAGACCATGAAGAAAGATAAGATGCTTCAGGCTAAGGAAAAATTTTTAGAATTAAAAGCAGAGCATGAGAGAGATATTTTAAATAGAGATAAAAAAATATCTGAATCAGAAAAAAGAACTCGTGATAAAGAATCAAAAGCAACCAGTGATCTGGCAAAATCTAAAAATTTAATTTCTGAGTTTGAAGAAAAGAAAAAAAATTGTGATGAACGCCTTTCTTTTTTAGATAAAAAGCAAACAGAAGTTGATAAAATGTATCGCAGACAAGTCGAGCAACTAGAGGTTATTTCTAGTTTATCTGCCGAAGATGCAAAAGCTCAGTTAATGGAAACTATAAAAGATGAAGCCAAAACTGATGCAATGGCATACATTCAAACTTCATTAGAAGAGGCTAAGTTAACAGCTCAACAAGAAGCTAAAAAAGTTATTATAAATACGATACAGCGTATAGGAACAGAAGAAGCAATAGATAATTGTATTTCTGTTTTCAATTTAGAAAGTGATGATGTAAAAGGTAGGATTATTGGACGTGAAGGAAGGAATATCCGTGCCATTGAAGCTGCTACAGGAGTAGAGATTATAGTAGATGATACTCCAGATGCAATTATTTTATCTTGTTTTGATTCCGTAAGAAGAGAAATTGCTCGTTTATCTTTACATAAATTAGTAACTGATGGGCGAATTCATCCAGCTAGAATTGAAGAAGTAGTTAAAAAGACTACCAATCAGATAGAAGAAGAGATTAAAGAAGTAGGAAAGCGTGCTGTTATTGATTTAGGTATTCATGGATTGCATCCAGAATTAATTAAATCTGTTGGACGTATGAAATTTCGTTCTTCTTATGGTCAGAATTTGTTGCAACATTCTCGTGAAGTAGCTAAGCTTTCTGGTGTGATGGCTTCAGAATTAGGTTTAAATCCTAAATTAGCTAAGAGAGCCGGATTATTACACGATATTGGAAAAGTTCCTGAAACAGAAACAGAACTTCCTCACGCTTTATTAGGAATGCAAATGGCTGAAAAACATGGAGAAAAATCAGATGTTTGTAATGCTATTGGTGCTCACCATGATGAAGTAGAAATGACTAGTTTATTATCTCCAATCATTCAAGTTTGTGATGCCATAAGTGGAGCTAGACCTGGTGCAAGACGTCAGGTATTGGATTCGTATATACAACGCTTAAAAGACTTAGAAGATGTTGCTTTTGGATTTAAAGGTGTAAATAAGGCATATGCAATTCAAGCAGGACGTGAACTTCGTGTAATGGTTGAAAGTGAGAAGGTAAGTGATGAAAAAGCATCTGAATTATCATTTAATATTTCACAAAAAATTCAAACAGAAATGACCTACCCTGGTCAAGTAAAAGTTACGGTTATTAGAGAAACAAGAGCGGTTACTATTGCAAAATAGATTATTGGATAGTTAGATTGTTGGATGATTAGATTGTTAAAATGTTATTTTTTCAATCTCCAATACTTATCTTCTTGGGTGAAAATTATTGATAATTTGTGTTAGGTGGCTTTTGTCTATGTGGGTATAAATTTCAGTAGTGGTAATACTTTCATGTCCAAGCATTTGTTGAATAGCCCTAAGATCAGCTCCATTTTCTAATAAATGAGTTGCAAATGAATGTCTAAAGGTATGTGGGCTTATTTTTTTATGTATTCCAGCTTTTTCTGTTAATTCTTTTACGATATGAAAAATCATCGCCCTAGTTAACCCATTACCTCGTCGATTTAAAAACAAAGTGTCTTGAGCATTGGGTTTAATAACTTGATGCACTCTAATTTCATTTCTATAAATATCAATAAATTTAATAGTTAAAGAGCCTATAGGAACAAAACGTTGCTTGTTTCCTTTTCCGGTAACTTTTATAAAGCCTTCATCAAAAAATAAATCGGATATTTTTAAATTTATTAATTCTGAAACCCGCAAGCCACAACCATATAGTACTTCAATAATACCTCTATTGCGTTCCCCTTGAGGTTTAGTTAAATCTATGGTTGAAATAATTGCATCAATTTCTTCAATTGAAAGTATGTCTGGTAATTTTCTTCCAATCTTTGGGCTTTCAATAAGATCTAATGGATTGGTTGTTCTGTATTCTTCAAAAACTAGGTAATTAAAAAAACCTTTTAGTCCAGATATGATCCTGCTTTGAGACCTTGGGTTTAATTCTTTAGCGATGGTGTAAATAAATTCTTGAAGTGTTTCTTTTTCAATATTTATTGGAGATATTTTGATGTCATTTATTACCATCCATTTTACCAACTTATTAATATCAAAGGTATAATTAGCAATAGAGTTTTCAGAAAGACCTCTTTCTATTTTTAAATAATTTTGGTAATGTATAATAGCTTGTGGCCATTTCATATGTATATTGTGTTTTTTTATATGGAGAAAATGGTTTTCGTTAATTATATTTTCTTTGAATATACTAATTTTCATGCTCGGTTTATAAAGCGATATTAATCATAAAATTTTATAAAAGTAGAATTGTGATTATATTTATAATTATTTATTCGATTTTTATATCTTTGGGAATTAACTAATAAATTATTTATGAAAAATTTTATTTTAATTGTATTTACGGTATTATTTACGACTATTGCTTTTGCTCAAGGAATTGATCTTGGTATAAAAGCAGGAGCAACATTTGCTAATTTAACAAATGTAACGGATGCTTCCACAAAAACAGGATTTGTTGGCGGTGCATTTGTAACCATAAAGTTTTCAGATAAAATTGCAATTCAAGGAGATCTTTTATATTCTCAACAAGGAGCAAAACTTGAACTTGAACTTGATGACATTAATCTAAACTATATTATTTTTCCTATAGTATTAAAATACTATATTATAAAAAGGATAAACATTCAAGCAGGGCCTCAATTTGGAACTGTAGTTAATGATAACTTAGGGGAGGTTTTTGGGCCTAATGATATTAATTCTTTTGACATCACTGGGATTGTAGGAATAGGAATAGATCTGCCATTAAATCTTCGTATTACAGGGAGGTATGGTTTTGGATTGTCTGAATTTAGTTTTATTGAATTTGAAGGAGATACAAAAGAAACTAACTCAAAAAATAGTGTGTTTTCTTTGACCGCTGGATTTAGTTTCTTGTAATAAACATAAAAACCTATCAAATAAAATAAAATATTAAATTGATTTAATTCGTTGCTGTTTTTTTTGTTATTAAGTTGTAGTATCTTTTTTTTTCATTTCTATTTTTTATAAACAACTAATAGTCAATAATTTGTTGTTATTTATTTAATAAAGTTATTAACAATTAATTGTTAATAGATCTATTTCACTTCATGTATAACTAAAAAGTTATGTGCTAACTTTGATATTACAAAGTTGGGAATATACCGAAAAACTAACTATAAAAATTTGGAGTAGGTAAAATTAAATCAATTAATTATGAAGAAAGTATTACTATTTGCTGCATTTGCAGTATTTGCATTGACAACAACTAATGCTCAAGATGAAGATTCAACAGGTGGATATATGTCAGAAGGTGGATATGCTGCTGGAGATTTTTATGTTTCCGGTTCTGTAGGTCTTTTAAGTTTAAGTACAGATGGTAACTCTAATACTGCCTATAGTATTTCTCCTGGTATCGGATATTTTTTAAATGATAATATTTGTTTAGATGCAGATTTAACGTTTTCTGATCCAGGTACAGATAATAGCTCAACCGTTGGAGCTGGTTTAGGAGCAGAATATTTCTTTACTCCAGGTAAGCAATTTTCATTTCTAGTTTATGGAGGGTTTGATTATGAATCAACAGAAATTGCACCAGATGCTAAAAATAATACATGGTTTCTAGGTCTTGCACCAGGAGTAAATTTTTTCATTTCAAATGCTTTTGCTTTAAGAGCTTCTGTTGGATCATTAGGGTATGCAAGTTCTAAAGACGATACCGATGGTGCTGAAGCTACAAATGCTTTTGGAGTTAATTTTGACTTGACTGAGATTGAATTTGGATTAACTTACAAGTTTTAATTGCTAATTAAATAAATTATTAAAACCCGAAGCTTGGCTTCGGGTTTTTTTGTGCCTAAAATATTTGTTTCTAATTCCTTTATTTTTCTATTGCATCATTTAACAAGGTATAAAATGATTTTTAAGAGAAACGTTCAAGAGTAATCTTGGACGTTTTTTTTGTTCCTATGTTTTTTAAGACGGTATGGTGTTGTTTATGTACTGCCTTTTTTATTAGATTTCGATTTAATTGTCAACAAAACTTGTTTTACTACAAAAAACCTATATTTTGCTTATTATTAACGATAAATTTAAAATTATGAAAAAATTATTATTTTTAACTGCAATTGCAGTATTAACGTTTAACAGCTCTAATGCACAAGAGGATGCATCAAGTGATGAAGGTATTAGTTTTGGAGTAAAAGTAGGGGGAAACATTTCAAATACATCTAATGGTAAAGAAATTTTCTATGACGGTACTGATAACAGATATGGCTTTAATGTTGGAGCTGTTGTTCATATTCCTATTTCCGAAAAATTTTCTCTTCAACCAGAAGTAGTTTATTCTCAACAAGGTTTTACTGCCTCTTCTGAATTAGATTTTTCTGATTACGGTGAGAGATATGATTATATAAATATTCCAATTATGGCTTCATATAAAGTAGTAAAAGGTTTAACTCTTCAAGCTGGACCACAAGTTGGATTTAACATAAATGCAGAAGCATATATCGATTTAGATGATGACTTTGATTTATCTGAGGAAACGAATACAATAGATTTCGGAGCTGGCTTAGGAGCACAATATGAATTAGATTTTGGATTGTTTTTTCAAGCAAGATATGTTTGGGGTTTATCTAATTATATAGATTCAGAAGATGCTGATAATGAAACTTACTCAAATAGAGTTGGTAGTTTATCTGTAGGTTACTTTTTTAACTAAATTTCTTTCAAAGATATAATTATTTACAAGGTGTAAAATGGTTTTAAAAGGAACGTTCAAGAGTAATCTTGGACGTTTTTTTTTGTTATTATATTTTTTATACTGTTTTTGTTCTTGGGTAAACAAAACATTACTATTGCTTTTATGCATAGTTAGAAACAGTTTTTATTTCTATATTTGATATATGAAAATAATGATTATCAACGGTCCCAATATCAACTTACTTGGAAAAAGAGAGCCAGGTATTTACGGGAATCAATCTTTTGAAGATTTCTATGATGGTTTAGAAGCTAGGTATCCCCAAGTAACACTTTCTTGTTTTCAATCTAACATAGAAGGTGAACTGATAGGTAAAATTCAAGATATTGGTTATTCTTATGATGGGATAATTCTAAATGCTGCTGCGTATACGCATACTTCTATAGGTATTGGTGATGCGGTAAAGGCTATTACTACCCCAGTAATCGAGGTTCATATATCCAATACCTATGCTAGAGAAGCGTTTAGACATCAATCATTTATTTCTCCCAATGCAAAAGGGATAATCCTTGGTTTTGGATTGAAAAGTTATGAATTGGGCTTACAAAGTTTTTTATAAAAAAAACATCTCACTTTAATGAGACGTTTTTTTTAAGTTTTCTTTTTTCTTTTACAAATGTATCACTTCACCATAAGCATCAGCAACAGCTTCCATAACTGCTTCACTCATGGTTGGATGAGGGTGTATGGTTTTTAAAACTTCATGCCCCGTAGTTTCTAACTTTCTACCTAAAACAGCTTCTGCAATCATATCGGTTACGCCAGCGCCAATCATATGGCATCCCAACCATTCTCCGTATTTAGCATCAAAAATAACCTTTACAAAGCCTTCTTTAGTTCCAGCTGCACTGGCTTTTCCAGAGGCTGAAAACGGGAATTTTCCAATTTTTAATTCATAACCCGCTTCTATAGCTTGTTTTTCGGTCATTCCAACCGATGCAATTTCAGGTGTTGCATAGGTACAACCTGGAATATTTCCGTAATCAATTGCTTCTACATGTATTCCTTTTATTTTCTCCACACAAGTAATGCCTTCTGCAGATGCTACATGTGCTAATGCAGGACCGGGAGTAATATCTCCAATAGCATAATAGCCTGGGATGTTAGTTTGGTACCAATCATTTACTACTATTTTATCGCGATCTACAACGATTCCTACCTCTTCTAAACCAATGTTTTCGAGGTTTGATTTTATACCTACAGCAGAAAGCACAATTTCAGCTTCTAAAACTTCTTCTCCTTTTTTAGTTTTAACAGTCGCTGTTATACTTTTTCCTGAGGTGTCAACACTTTCAACAGAAGCATTGGTCATTACTTTAATTCCCGCTTTTTTGAAGGAGCGTTCAAATTGCTTCGATACTTCTTCATCTTCTAGAGGCACTAAATTTGGTAAGTATTCTACAATAGTTACCTGGGTTCCCATGGCATTGTAGAAATGTGCAAATTCAGCTCCAATTGCACCACTACCCACTACTATCATACTTTTAGGTTGCTTTTTTAAAGTCATAGCTTCTCTATACCCAATTACTTTTTTACCATCTTGAGGTATATTTGGTAATTGTCTTGAGCGAGATCCTGTAGCTATTATTATGTGGTCTGCTGTATATTCTTTTCCATCAACTTCCACTTTTTTTCCTGGTTTTAGTTTTCCAAAACCATTGATGACATCAATCTTATTTTTTTTCATTAAAAACTGAACACCATTACTCATTCCATTCGCTACCCCACGACTACGTTCTACCACTTTAGTGAAGTCTTTATCTAGATTTTCTAAACTTAAACCATAATCTTCTGCATGTTTTAAATAATCGAATACTTGAGCGCTTTTAAGCAATGCTTTAGTTGGAATACAGCCCCAATTAAGGCAAACACCACCTAAACTTTCTTTTTCTATAACTGCGGTTTTGAAACCTAATTGTGATGCTCTAATAGCGGTAACATACCCGCCAGGACCACTTCCTAAAACTATAATATCGTATTTGCTCATTTTATTGATTTTTATTAGTTTTCTAAAATGCGAAATTACAAAATGTATATGTAATGTAATAAAAAAGCATCATAAATCAATTCCAAAAAAGAATATAATTATAGATGCTGTTTTAAAATTAATTATAAAAATTAATCTTTCTTAAAATCGATAGATAAAGAATTTACACAATAACGTTGGCCCGTTTCGGTTGGACCATCGTTAAAAAGATGACCGATGTGACCACCACAGTTATTACAGACAATCTCTGTTCGCAACATTCCAAGACTTTTATCCAATACATTTTTTATACTTCCTTCAATTGCATCATCAAAAGAGGGCCAGCCACAACCACTTTCAAACTTTTGGCTACTTTTAAATAATGGAACATTGCAGGCTCCACATTGATAGTTGCCGTTTTCAAAATGAAGATTAAACTTCCCAGTGAATGGACGTTCTGTTCCTTTTTCACGTAACACATGGTAGGCTTCCTTTGAAAGTTTCTCTTTCCAGTATTCTTCAGGTTCTTGATTTGGGAATATATTATTTTTCATCCATCGTTTTTATGGGAATAAATTTAAGAGCCGCACCATTAATACAATGTCTCAAGCCAGTCGTGTTAGCAGGGCCATCGTTAAAGACATGACCTAAATGACCACCACAGCTTGCACAATGCTCTTCCGTTCTAGTATATAGCAAGTCATTATCAGTTGAGAATTCTACATTCCCTTTTATTTCTCGATCGAAACTTGGCCAACCTGAACCGCTGTCAAATTTATATTCACTTTTAAATAAAGGTGTGTCACAGGCTGCACAAATATATGTACCCTTGTTATGGTTTTTATTAAATTCACTCGAAAAGGGACGTTCAGTGCCTTTTTCACGCAAGATATAATACTCTTGTGGGCTTAGCGTTTCTTTCCATTCTGCTTCGGTCTTAGTAATAGGAAAAAGATCTGCACCTTTCTTAGACTGAGCTTTTGTGTTACAGCTAAATAATACGATACTCAACAACAATAATGCAAGATTTTTCATTCTTAAATATTATGTTTAATTTTTATAAAATATTTGATTTACACACGATTAGTTTGATAGTAATTGAATGTCTGAAGCTTCTAATTGTATTTTATTCATTAACTCATTCATACTTAAGTTGCTATTTGCATATTCAGCTGGAAGAATTGCTATTCTAAATATTTGATTGTCAGTATATTCAACACCTAAGGTGTTTAGGTTAAAATTTGCATCTAGGAATATATTTACATCTATATAAGTATGGTCAAATGTATATAATAAGATTCCTTGATTTAGAAAATAAGTTTGAGGTAATTGACTCCAAACATCAATATTACCATCGACTACGTCTTCTAATAAATAAACCAAAACAACATCAGATTCATAAACTACTATATCTGATGGAAATGTTACCAGTCTACTATAACTATTTCCTGGATTAAAATTTGCAGTAGCTTCAAATACTTGCCCTAATCCTGAATAACCAGGAGGGCCAACAGGTCCAGTACAAGAAGATAATAAAACGAATGCACAAAGTGTAAAAAGTAAGGGTAGTTTTTTCATAATAATGTTTTTTTTATTGTTATTTGCAAAATTCGTTCCAAAACAAAAATGCAGGGTATAAATATAGAAAAATTAGTACCTTTAAAAAGTTTTAATATCACAATTATGAATAACTCACATCTAATCTTCTTTGATCTTAATTAATTATAATATTTAATATGCAACACCTAAAAAAGGGAAGTAAAAAATTATTGAATGCTTGGGCATTTTATGATTGGGCAAATTCAGTTTATAGTTTGGTAATTGCGTCTGCGGTATTCCCAATTTATTATCAAGCATTATTTAGTTCTGCAGGAATTAATTCAGTCACTATTTTTGGAGGAGAAATAAGAAGTACTCCGCTTATTAGCTATACCACTGCCGCTGCATTTGTTATCGTTTCTTTGCTAATTCCGATCCTTTCAGGTATTGCTGATTTTGTAGGTAATAAGAAAGTATTTATGCAATTTTTCTGTTATTTGGGAGCACTTTCTTGTATGGGCTTATACTTCTTTAACTTAGAAAATATCTTTGTTAGTTTGTTGTTTTATTTTTTGGCATTAGTTGGTTTTTGGAGTAGCTGGGTATTTTACAATTCCTATTTGCCAGATGTAGCATTTCCAGAACAGCAGGATCGATTAAGTGCAAAAGGATTTTCATTAGGATATATAGGAAGTGTGATTTTATTGTTATTTAATTTGGCAATGATAATGATGCCAGCTGCTTTTGGTTTAGGTGATGATGGTGCTGCAAAAATGATGGCAATGAAATATTCTTTTATATCTGTTGGAATTTGGTGGATTGTTTTTAGTCAATATACTTTTTATTATTTACCCAAAGGAAATAAGTCTAAAAATAAAGTGACGTGGAAAATTTTATTGGATGGTTTTAAAGAGTTACAAGGTGTATATGGGTCACTGTCTAAAAACTTAGTACTTAAACGCTATTTGTGTGCATTCTTTGTTTATAGTATGGCCGTACAAACGGTAATGTTAGTTGCCGCTTATTTTGGAGAACAGGAGATAAATTGGGGTGATGATGATCAAAAAACAATTGGTTTAATTTCAAGTATTTTAATTATACAATTAGTTGCAATTATTGGAGCTCAATTAACATCAAAAGCTTCAGATAAATATGGAAATATCCCTACACTAATCGTTATTAATGGAATTTGGGCAGTAATATGCGTTGTTGCATTTTTCATTACTTCTCCTGTTCAATTTTATGCTACTGCTGGATTTGTTGGTTTGGTGATGGGTGGTATACAAGCTTTGTCAAGATCTACCTATTCAAAATTTTTACCAGAAACAAAAGATACCACCTCCTATTTTAGTTTTTATGATGTTTCTGAAAAAATTGGAATTGTAATCGGAATGTTAATATACGGTATCATTGACCAATTAACAGGCAGTATGCGTAATTCAATCCTCTTTTTAGTGCTATTTTTTATAATTGGAGCACTTTTATTATTTAGAATACCAAGAAATAAGTAAAACACCACAATTTTTATTTATGTTTGCTGTTATTAGAAAATAAAAACTACTTATGAAAAAATTTCAACTTTTAAAATGGACACTTTCCCTAGTTGTCTTTATTAATTTTTCTGCCTGTGTTAATGAAGCCTTAGAAGGTGATTTTCCACAGAATGGAGATATAATTAATATAGATGTAGGTGAGTTTAGAGCTGATATAGGATTTAATAACTTTACTGCAGATATTGCAACAGGAGTATTAAGTACTGCCAATATTTTAACCATAACAGGTTCTATAATAGAAACTGGAGAAAGTATTATTTTAATTTTTGAAAATCCTGGAATCGGGACATTTAATTTAACAGCTGTTGCAGGAACTGATAATAGCGGATCTTATTTTGAAACAAGCCAAATTAGTCCTTATGTTTCTCTAGAGGCATTTGGAGCTTCAGGTCAATTAAATATTACAGAATTTGATATTCAAAATTTAACAATTACAGGAACCTTTAGTTTTACTGGATTTAGATTGGCTGTAGATGCTGATGGTAATCCAATATTGGACACAAATGGAGATCAAATTATAGAAGATGAGGATATTACAAATGGAATGTTTAATAAAATTAGCTTTATTAACCAAGATGAAGGTGGTGGTGGAACACCAACTAATGATAAGTTTTTTGCAAAAGTAGGTGGTATTGATTTTGATGCCGAATCTGTAACAACTACACTAAATGAAGTGGCAGGAATTTCTATAGTTAAGATTGTTGCTGTTAATGAAGCAGGAGAAATTATAAGAATCGATATTCCTGAAGATTTAGGTCTTGGAACTTTTGAGATGGAAGCTCTTTCCGATGGAACAAAATTAATTAGTCTATACAATCCTGCAGCTATTGGAGAGAATTTAACATCCAATCCAGGAACTATTACAATTAGTAAATTTAATACCTTGACGGGTATTATAGAAGCAACTTTTAATTTTACGGCAACCGATCCATTAGGCATTGACCCAACAGTAGCTGAAATTACAGACGGTAATTTTGAAGTAGATTATATTTCATCTCCTGGAGAAACAATTACTAGTTTCTCAGCAATAATTGATGGTGAGTTTTTTGGTCCGGATTCTATTTCAGTAGGAACGTCAATATTTAATGGAGTTTCTCGATTTAATATAACTGCTATAATTTCTACTTCAGGTCAAAAAATGGGATTATTTTTCCCAAGTGATATTGAGGTTGGAACTTATGAATTAACAACTAGCTTAATTAATGGAAGTGAAAAATTTAGTCAATATACTCCAGAAATTGGCGTTTCAATGACTTACATCTCTAGTCCAGGCACCTTAACTATTTTAGATTATGATGTGGAAGCTAGTATTATTGAAGGAACTTTTTCATATTCTGCAATAGATCAAACAAATCAAGATCCTACAGTTTATGAAGTTACTGAAGGTGAGTTTATATTAGAATTTTAATAACACTCAATAAAACATAATAAACCTCCTACTTATTCTAGGAGGTTTATTTTATACTTTAAATCTATAGCTTATTAGCGCTTATATCTCCAGATCCCATTACCTTATTATTGCTTTTACTAGGGTTTCCTGAATAATCTATATCTCCAGATCCATTAACCCTTGCTTTAATGCTGTTTTTTGCAACAACACTTGCATCTCCAGATCCTGAAACATAGGCTTCAACGTTTTGAGAAATAAGAGATCCTCCATCAAAATCACCAGATCCAGTTACTTTAATTTCTAAATCTGTTGCGGTACCAGTAATTTTTAAATCTCCACTACCAGTTAGTTTAGCGTCTAATCTGTTAACATCAATATCTAGAATCATATCTCCAGAACCAGTTACTTCTGCCTCAAATTGATCGCTCTTTATTTGGTTTTTTGTTAATATATCTCCAGATCCTGTTAAGGATACATTGTCTAAGTCTTTAAAAGGTACTGCAATATGAAGGCCTTTTTTAGTGCTAATATTTACATTGCTTTTAATTTTAATTTTTAAAACTCCTTCATTGGACTTAACACTTACATATTCATGAATGTTTTCATCTGTAGTTACCCTAATCGTTCCTTCTGTACCTTTTTCTAGTTGAACATTCATAAAACCAAAAACATCTACTTTATGGTAATCTGAAGTTGTATGGGATTTGGTCGTTACGTTTCCGCTTCCTTTTACTTTTTTAAACTGTGCAAAACTTTTATTATGAGATACTAAGGTTAGTGCAATTGCTAATAAATAGTGTATTAATATTTTCATCGTTTTAATTTTATAGTAGTATTTAATTAGTGGTACAATAATAACAATTGTTAGCCTAAAGGTAGTATATGTTAAATAATGTTATCGTTATTTATAAAATTTTAATTAATCAATACTATTAGAACCGATTAGAATGGCATAAAAATTGACTTAAAAAAAACAGAAACTAAGGCTGTTATAAAGCTAATCGCTGAATTTCAGTACGGTAAATAAGATTAATAAAATATAATACATCATGTCCTACTATTTTAATTATAATAGTTGTGCCATTATGTCCTAAACAAATATATGGCTAGATCAAAAATAACATCTCTCGACAGTTTGTCATTTCAAGATTTAAATGAAGATGCAGAATTAATTCCTTTAATGACTCCTGAGGATGAGGAAGCTATGAATAAAGAAGAGTTGCCAGAAATACTGCCTATTTTGCCTTTGCGCAATACGGTTCTTTTTCCTGGTGTGGTAATACCTATTACTGCTGGACGTGATAAATCTATTAAGTTAATTAATGAAACCAATAAAGGAAATAAAATTATTGGTGTAGTTTCTCAAATAGATGAAAATGTAGAGAATCCAGAATTAAAAGATATAAATACGGTAGGTACGGTTGCAAAAATATTGAGGGTATTAAAAATGCCTGATGGCAATACAACTGTAATTTTACAGGGTCAAAAACGTTTTGAAGTTAGTGAGGTCATTACTTCTGATCCATATATGACAGCAACTATTAAGGAAGTTCCTGAGGCCAGACCTGCAAAAGAGAATGAAGAGTTTAAGGCTATTATAGATTCGATTAAAGAAAAATCATTAGAAATCATTAAAAACAGCCCTAATATACCTTCTGAAGCCGCTTTTGCTATTAAAAATATTGAGAGCAGCTCGTTTTTAATCAATTTTGTTTCTTCAAATTTGAATGTTCCTGTTGGTGATAAACAAAATCTTTTAGAGATAAATGACCTTAAAGTTCGTGCAATGGAAACATTGCGCTTTATGGAAATTGAATTGAAAAAATTATCACTTCGAATCGATATACAATCTAAAGTTGAAAGTGATATAAGTCAACAGCAAAAAGAATATTTTCTTCATCAACAAATGAAAACCATTCAAGAGGAATTAGGGGGTAATACCTCTGAAGAAGAAATAGAAGAAATGAGAGAACGTTCCAAAAAGAAAATTTGGAATAAAGAAGTGGCTGAACATTTTGAAAAAGAATTGGCTAAATTACAACGTATGAATCCGCAAGTTGCAGAATATGGAATACAGCGTAATTATTTAGAATTGTATTTAGATTTACCTTGGGATAAGTATAGTACCGACAAATTTGATTTAATAAGAGCGCGTAAAATACTAGATCGAGATCATTTTGGTTTGGACGATGTCAAAAAACGTATTATAGAGCATCTTGCCGTATTAAAGCTTCGTAACGACATGAAATCTCCAATTTTGTGTTTGTACGGACCTCCTGGTGTGGGTAAAACTTCATTAGGAAAATCTATTGCTGAAGCATTGGGTAGAAAATATGTAAGAATGTCTTTGGGTGGTTTGAGAGATGAATCTGAAATTAGAGGGCATCGTAAAACTTATATTGGGGCAATGCCTGGTAGAATATTAAAAAATATTAAAAAAGCAGAAACAGGAAATCCAGTTTTTGTGTTAGATGAAATTGACAAACTATCTATTGGAAGTCAAGGAGATCCTTCTTCAGCAATGTTAGAAGTACTAGATCCAGAACAGAATAATTCATTTTATGATAATTTCTTAGAAGTTGGATATGACTTATCTAAAGTTATGTTTGTCGCAACCTCAAATAGTTTGGGTACCATACAGCCTGCACTTCGTGATCGCATGGAAATAATTAATGTATCTGGTTATACTATTGAAGAAAAAATTGAAATTGCAAAACGCCATCTATTGCCAAAACAATTATCAGATCATGGTTTAAATAAAAATGATTTAAAAATTGGAAAGCCACAGCTAGAAAAAATTGTAGAAGGATATACTCGTGAAAGTGGTGTAAGAGGTTTGGAGAAGCAATTGGCAAAAATGGTTCGTTATGCTGCGATGAAAATTGCAATGGAAGAAGAATATGTTAAAAAGGTAAGCAATGCTATTATTGTTGAAGTATTAGGAGCTCCAAAATTAGAAAGAGATAAATATGAAAATAATGATGTTGCTGGTGTTGTTACCGGCTTAGCTTGGACAAGAGTTGGAGGGGATATTTTATTTATTGAGTCTATTATCTCTAAAGGAAAGGGCAATCTTACTTTAACTGGTAATTTAGGTAAGGTAATGAAAGAATCTGCTACCATTGCAATGGAATATATCAAAGCCAATGCGGAACTATTAGGAGTTTCTCCAGGTATATTTAGTAAATACAATGTACATATTCATGTTCCAGAAGGAGCAACTCCAAAAGATGGGCCAAGTGCTGGGATCACCATGTTAACATCTTTAGTTTCTTTATATACTCAACGTAAAGTAAAAAGGAGTTTAGCAATGACGGGGGAGATTACCTTAAGAGGCAAAGTGCTTCCTGTAGGTGGGATTAAAGAAAAAATATTGGCTGCAAAAAGAGCACATATCAAGGAAATTATGCTTTGTGAAGAGAATAGGAGGGATATTGAAGAAATTAAACCTGAATATGTAAAAGGCTTGACATTTCATTATGTTAAAGAAATGAGTCAGGTTATAGATGTTGCACTTACCAAACAAAAAGTAAAAAATGCAAAAACAATTTCTTAATAATCTAGGGCAGAGAGCAAGTATAAGTAATTAAAAAATAGCTATTAAGAGCTGTTCTAAATGGTTTAAAATTCAGATGCCATATTCTTTGTGATTAAGTAATTTAATAAATCAAAATAAATTATACTTGTAGTCGTTTAAACTTCAGGAAAAAGAATTGTGCGTTCATGAGCCAAAAGCTTATTTTATTGGGTATCCTATTAACATCAATTTTTGCAAACGCTCAAGTTGGTGGACAATATGCGTATCAATTTTTAAATCTTACTACCTCACCAAGAATGGCTGCATTGGGAGGAAAGAATATCACAAACTATGACTATGATCCTACGCAAGCACTTGTAAACCCAGCAAGTATTAACTCTGAAATGGACAACCATTTATCGGTAAATTATGTGAATTATATTGGTGATGTTAATTATGGATCTGCTGCATATGCTTATTTATGGGACAGGAGAACTCAAGTGCTCCATACTGGGGTTACCTATGTAAATTACGGAAGTTTTGATGGATATGATGAACAAGGAAATCCTACAAACAGTTTTAGTGGTGGTGAAGTAGCATTTTCTTTAGGACATGCAAGAAATATAGCTTTCACTGATTTTTATATAGGCGGAAATTTAAAATTAATATCATCTACTTTAGAGCAATACTCATCCTTTGGTATTGCTGTAGATATTGGAGTCATGTATGTTTATAAAGATTGGGATCTTAATATTTCTGGAGTTGTAAGGAATGTAGGAACCCAAATTAAACCCTATGATGGCATTTACGAACCTTTGCCATTAGAAGTGATATTGGGAATCTCACAGACCTTAATGAATGTTCCTTTAAGATGGCATCTTACTTTTGAAAATATGCAAGTTTGGAACATTGCTTTTGAAAACCCTAATAGGGATCAACCAGATCTAGAGGGTAATATTACTACTGAAAATATAAACTTTATAGATAATATATTTAGGCATACTATTTTAGGTATAGAACTTTTTCCAGACAAAGGGTTTAATCTAAGATTAGGCTATAATTTCAGAAGAGGTGAGGAGTTGCGAATTATAGAAAAAAGAGCTTTTGCAGGTCTTAGTGCAGGTTTTTCAGTAAAATTTAATGAATTGAGGTTAAGCTATACGTATGCAAAATATAGCTCAGCTGCTGCTTCAAGTTATTTTGGTTTGATGTTAAATCTTCAATAATTGTATTTTTTAAATTAAAAATTGTTATTTTTCATTCACATTAATTTTATATAAATTGAAAAAAATTATAATTGCTATTGACGGGTATTCTTCTACTGGAAAAAGTACAGTTGCAAAACAATTGGCCGATTATTTAGATTATATTTATGTCGATTCAGGTGCTATGTATAGAGCTGTTACATTATTTGCATTGCAAAATAACTACTTGTCAAAAGATAATTTTGATAAAGAATCTTTGATTAAAGTACTCCCAGAAATACAATTAGATTTCAAAAAAGAAAATGCTGATTCCAAGGCAAATATGTTTCTAAATGGCGTAAATGTAGAGAAGGAAATTAGAACGATGTATGTTTCCGATTTTGTAAGTCCAATAGCGACTCTTTCAGAAGTGAGAAAGAAATTAGTTGCTATCCAGCATCAAATGGGTATTAAGAAAGGGATTGTAATGGATGGTCGTGATATTGGTACTGTTGTTTTTCCCAAGGCAGAATTAAAAATATTTATGACTGCTGATGCTGAGGTTAGAGCGATGAGACGGTTTAACGAATTAAAAGAAAAAGATGAAACAATTACGTACGATGAAATCTTGAAAAATGTTCAAAAAAGGGATTTAATGGATACTACACGAGAAGATTCTCCGTTAATTATAGCAAATGATGCAATAGAAATAGATAATTCAGAAACAAATGAAGAAGATCAATTTCATATTATTTTACAACTCGCTAAAGATAGAGTTGCAGGTAGAATTTAAAACAAACTATTTATGATAAAAGCAACTAACTATAACATATTATTTTTTACATTGTTAATGAGTACAATGGGTTTTGCTCAAAAATACACCAAGACGGATAGCTCTGAAATAGCCAGAAAATGGAATAAAACTACGTTCTACTCTTCCAAGTCCTTTGCTGAAAATATCGCTGAGGTTCCAAATTTTACAATATTGAAAAAAAACTTGGAATTGGGGTTAAGTGGAAAAGCAATTGAAGATGAAGAAATGGTTACCGTATTTGCAATGACTAATAATGGTTATGAAGAACTACAAAGTGTTAAAGATTCTATATTTGACATTACAGTAGCGGCTAATAGGCTTGCAATCATAAAGTATCATGTTATACCTGGACGAGTTGATAGTCATTCTATTAAAAAGGCAGTTGAACGCACTGGAGGGATTGCGTATTTTTCTACCTTACAAGGGGTTAAATTAGGCGCAAAAGAAGAGAACGGTGAATTATATTTAGTTGATTCACTTGGAAATACTTCTATGATTTCGGCTACAGATTTTTACCATAAAAATGGAATTTTTCATATAGTTGAAGGTTTTGTGCTTCCAAATTAGATTGATTAAAAACCGATAGAGATTAATAATTATCGCAAGCTAGCACCGAATTCACTTTCGAAATTTTGCTGTAGCTTTTTCATAATTTTGTCAATTTGTTTATCTGTAAGCGTTCTTTTATCGTCTTGTAGTGTGAAACTTAATGCATACGATTTTTTGCCTTCTGGCAATTTACTTCCTTTATAAACATCAAATAAATTAATGTTCTTAAGTAATTGCCTTTCTGTTTTTTGAGCAGTTTCTTTTAAAGAATCAAATGTTATGCTTTCATCAATTAACAATGCAAGATCACGTTTTACTTTTGGAAATTTTGGAATCGCTTTAAGTTTAAAATTATCAGTAGCTATTTCTGCTAATACTTCATTCCATTTAAAATCGGCATAAAAAGTTTCTGTATCAATCCCAAAAGTAGCAGTAATACTTTTATTGATAATACCAAAATCTACCAATAATTTACCGTTTTTTGAAAACGATAAGCCTTCAGAGAAATTCCCATCCTTTGTTCCATTTTCAGAATAATTAGGAATTCCTAATCTGTCTAATATGTTTATAATAAATCCTTTAAAATAAAAAAATGTGCTTTTTGAAGAAGCCAATGCCCAATTTTCATAATTTTTTAAGCCCGAAACTAATAATGATAAATGCTTTGGTTCTTGACAGCCAGCATCATATTGATGGTATGTTTTTCCGAATTCAAATAATTTAAAATCACTTATTTTCCGGTTGGAATTAAAGGATAATACTTCTAAAGCATTAAATAACATTGATTGTCTCATTACCGATAAATCATTGCTTAATGGGTTTAGTATTTCTATGTTATGTTCCTGCTTTAATGCTTTACTTAAATCAATGTATTTTGGTGAGGTAAGAGAGTTGCCTATCATCTCATGAAATCCTAAAGCAGTAAGTTGGTTTCCAATTTTATTCTGAATTTGATAATCTTCAATTAATTCATTTGCGGAAATAGAAGCATTTAGCTTTTCAGTAAATTTAATATTGTTATAACCGTATACTCTTAAAATCTCTTCAATAACATCAGCTTCACGAGTCACATCGTTTCGGTAGGCAGGTATAGTCATTCCCAATCCAGCTTCCGTAACATTATTGATTTTAATATCTAATGAAGTTAATATTTCTTTTATGATTTCTTTTGGGATTTCTTCTCCAATAAGACTGCTAGCGTTGTCAAAATTTAGAAAAACTTGATGGTCTTCAATTTTCTTAGGATAAATATCAACTACATCGCTTGTAATTTTACCTCCAGCAATTTCTTTTATAAGCAAAGCTGCACGCATTAATGCGTATTCTGTTAAGTTAGGGTCAATACCTCTTTCAAAACGAAAAGAAGCATCTGTGTTTAGGGAGTGACGTTTTGCTGTTTTGCGTATACTGATAGGGTTGAAATAAGCACTTTCTAAAAAAATATTCTCAGTGCTTTCAGTAACTCCACTTTCTATACCTCCAAAAACACCAGCAATACACATTGGTTTTTCGGCATCACAAATCATTAAATCATCTTTGTGAAGTTCTCTTTCAATTCCATCTAATGTGATAAATTTTGTACCCTTTGCAACGGTTTTTACTATTATTTTATCACCAGATATTTTTCCGCTATCAAAAGCATGCAAAGGTTGCCCTAATTCATGTAAAACGTAATTTGTAGCATCAACAATATTGTTTATTGGAACTAAACCAATGGATTTTAATCTATTTTGAATCCATTTTGGAGATTCTTTGACTTTAATACCACTTATAGTAACTCCACAATATCTTGGAGCTAAATTAGTGTCTTTAACCTGAACATCAATTTTATGAGTTCTGTTTTCAACTCTAAAACTACTGTTTGAAGGGGTGATTAATTCTAATAAAAGTTCATTCCTTACTAAACCAGCTTTCAAATCACGTGCAACTCCCAAATGACTCATGGCGTCTGCTCTATTAGGAGTTAATCCTATTTCGAAAACTTGGTCGTTTTCAATTTCAAAAATATCGGAACCAAGTGTGCCTGCAACAATATTTTTATCAAGAATCATAATGCCATCATGACTTTTTCCTAGCCCTAACTCATCTTCAGCACAAATCATTCCGTGACTTTCTTCACCACGAATTTTACCTTTTTTTATTTTCGAAGGGTTTCCGTCTTCATCGTATAGTACGGTTCCAATAGTAGCTACCGGCACTTTTTGCCCTTTAGCCACATTTGGAGCGCCACAAACAATTTGTACAACTTCTCCATTTCCTATGTCTACGCTTGTAACTTTTAAACGATCGGCATTTGGATGTTGGTCGCATTCTAAAACGTGTCCAACTACAATTCCTTTTAATCCTCCTATTACCGATTCAAAAGCTTCAATGCCTTCAATTTCTAGCCCTAAGTCGGTTAATAAATTTCCTGTTTTTTTGGCATCCCAATCGACTTTAATAAATTGTTTTAACCAGTTATATGAAATCTTCATGCTTAAAATTTGTTACAATCTGCAAATATAATACTTCAGACCTTTTATATGAAGGAATTTTACGTTTAAGAAATAATGTTTTACTAAGAAATATAATTCCAGATGTTTTTATACTTGGTTAATTGAATATAAGTGCTTTTTACAGGGAGATTTTCAGCTAATGAAAGGGAAGGGTCATTTTTTAAAGTTTCAAAGGCATAACTTCTTGCAATCTTTAATATTTCATGGTCTTTTATAATATCTGCTATTTTTAAATTTAAAACCCCACTTTGTTGTGTGCCCATAATATCTCCAGGGCCTCTAAGTTTTAAATCTACTTCTGCAATTTCGAAACCATCACTAGTTTTAACCATGGTTTCTAATCGTGTTCTTGCATTTTCAGATAGTTTGTGGCTGGTCATTAAAATACAATAACTTTGATCAGCACCTCTTCCAACTCGTCCTCGGAGCTGGTGTAGCTGAGCTAAGCCAAAGCGTTCTGCGCTTTCAATAATCATCACACTGGCATTAGGGACGTTAACGCCAACCTCAACAACAGTTGTAGCCACCATGATTTGAGTTTCACCTTTTATAAAGCGATTCATTTCAAACTCTTTGTCTTGTGATTTCATTTTTCCATGAACTATGGATATTTGATAGTCGGGTTTTTGAAACTCTCTGGAAATACTTTCGTAGCCATCCATCAAATCTTTATAGTCTAAAACTTCACTTTCTTGTATTAAAGGGTACACTATATAGACCTGTCTGCCTTTTGAGATTTCATCTTTTATAAACTTAAAAACACGAAGCCTGTTTGAGTCAAAACGATGTACTGTTTTAATGATTTTTCTACCTGGCGGAAGTTCATCAATTATCGAAATATCTAGGTCTCCATAAATGCTCATTGCGAGGGTTCTTGGAATGGGTGTTGCAGTCATTACAAGAACGTGAGGAGGGAAGGTGTTTTTATGCCAAAGTTTACTTCTTTGAGCAACTCCAAACCGGTGTTGTTCATCAATAATTGCAAGCCCTAAATTTTTAAATTTTACCTTATCTTCTAGCAATGCATGAGTGCCAATTAAGAGATCAATTTCTCCATTTTCTAGTTTTTCATGGATTATTCTTCTATCTAAAGTTTTAGTTGAGCCAGTTAACAAGTAAATACTGATATTAAGATGTTTACATAATTTATTTAAACCATTATAGTGTTGGACTGACAAAATTTCAGTAGGAGCCATTAAACAAGTTTGAAAACCATTGTCAAGTGCTATTAATATTGACATTAATGCTACAATTGTTTTACCAGAACCTACATCTCCTTGTAATAGTCGATTCATTTGAGCATTGCTACCTAAATCGGTTCTAATTTCTTTGATTACTCGTTTTTGTGCTTGCGTTAATTCGAAGGGTAAATGATCTTTAAAAAAGGCATTAAAATGATTTCCAATTTTTGTAAAGGGATAGCCTTTAATTTTGGCTTTATGAATTAAATTTTTACGAATTAATTGCAATTGAATGTAGAATAATTCTTCAAATTTTAATCGATATTGCGCCCTTGAAAGTAGCTGTTGATTTTGAGGAAAATGAATGTTTAAAAGCGCTTCTTTTTTAGCTAATAATTTTAAAGATTCTAGTATGTTATTTGGTAAGGTTTCTGCGATGCTATTTTTAGTTTCTAAAAATAAATGTTGCATCATCGAATTGACAACTCGATTTGATAATCCTCTAGCTATTAATTTTTCTGTAGAAGGATAAACGGGCTGCATAACGGGACGTAAATTTTTTTCATATTCCGTTAATAATTCCATTTCTGGATGTGGCATCGAAAAAACACCATTGAACCAGTTGGTTTTTCCAAAAACAACATAGGCAACATTTAATTTTAAATTTTCTCTAATCCACTTATGACCTTTAAACCATACTAATTCCATTTTTCCAGAATTATCTTGAAAGTTTGCCACTAAGCGTTTTCCTCTTTTTTGTGCTACCGTTTTAATATTCGTTAATTTTCCGATAATCTGTACATCTGCACTGGTTCGTTGAAGTTGGTCAATTTTGTAAAACTGAGTTCGATCTAAATACCTATTAGGAAAGAGGTTTACTAAATCTTGAAACGTATATATTCCTAACTCCTTTTTAAGTAAATCGGCCCTATTTGGACCCACTCCTTTTAAATAATCTATGGGTGTTTGAAATAAATTGATGTTCATTTTATGGCTACTAATATTTTGCATTATAAAAAATAATAAGTTACTAAATTATATATTTGTTTAGAAACTCAATGATTTAATAATAGTATAATAAAAAAAATACAAATTACTTGTTTTAATCAAGATTGTTTGTCTTATTTCCGCTTTTTGTTTTAATATTTCTACACTTTTATCAACTACTCAATTAAGGGAAGAATACCCTTTGTAACTAAATGAATTAACGAAATATTCAATATTTATAAATACTACAATTAAAATCTGGATACTATAGGTTTAGTATTTTTTATCTATTGATGGAAATACGTATAATGCGATTGAGAACTATGGATTTTATAATTATTTTAGAATAAATAAAGTGCTTAATAGGTATTAAAAAGGTTATTTTTGAGAAACAGAAATAATCTTTTTTTATTTATGAATCTTTTTTGTCTGCTGCGAAAGATGAAGTTATTAAGGGTTAAACCTAGCTTTTTTTGCTTACTGTCATTACTGTTTTTTAGCGCTTTTGTTTTTAGTCAGCAAACTGAAATAGTCGATTTTATTAGTGTTAAAGCAGTTGTGAGGCCATTATTAAAAGAAAAAAAGATTATAGCAAATGCATCTTATACATTTAAAATATTAAAGAAATGTGATTCGGTGTATTTAGATGCCAAAGGAATTTTTTTATTAAAAAATATAAAGAATCATAAAATAGCTGTTATTTTAAAAAATAAGAAGATCTGGTTCGTTTCTAATTTTAAGCCAAATCAAACGTATACTGTTTCATTTGAATATGAAACGAGTCCTAAAAAAGCACTGTATTTTTTAGATCATCAAATATGGACACAAGGACAAGGTAAATATACCTCTAATTGGCTGCCTAGTATTGATGATATGAACGATAAAATTGAATTTGATATAAGTTATATTATTCCTTCAGATAAAACAATTGTTGCAAACGGTAAATTAGTTGCTGTAACTGATAATGGTAATGTTAAAAAATGGAGCTTTAATATGGAGCATCCTATGTCAAGTTACTTGGTATCCTTTGCAGTCGGAGATTTTTCTAAAAAAACTATAGTTTCTTCAAGCAATATCCATATGGAGCTATATTATCCTACTAGTGATTCATTGCTTATAGAGCCGACTTATAGATATTCAAAAAGAATTTTTGATTTTTTAGAAAATGAAATTGGTGTTGATTATCCTTGGCAGAATTATAAACAAGTACCCTTAAAAGATTTTTTATACGCTGGAATGGAAAATACGTCTGCTACCTTTTTTTCAGATGCTTTTATAGTTGATTCAATTGGGTTTGTAGATCGAAATTATGTGAATGTTAATGCTCACGAACTAGCACATCAATGGTTTGGAAACTTAGTTACCGAAACTTCTAGTGAAAGTCATTGGCTGCATGAAGGATTTGCTAGTTATTATGCCTTATTAGCTGAAAAAGAAGTCTTTGGTGAGGATTATTATTATTGGAAATTATTTCAATCTGCAGAGCAATTACAATCATTAAGTGAAGAAGGAAAAGGAGAAGCTTTAAATAATCCTAAAGCAAGTTCATTGACATTTTATGAAAAAGGAGCTTGGGCTTTACATATTTTAAGAGAAAAGATTGGAGATTCTATTTTTAAAAAAGCAATTAAGAATTATATAGAAAAATACCAGTATAAAAATGTTAGGATCGATGATTTTATTATTGAGGTAGAACACGCTTATGGTAAAGAGCTTATTGAATATAAAAAGGATTGGATATTGCAAAGTGCATTTAAATCAGAACAAGCTTATCAATCATTGATCAAATCAAATTTTATTAATGAGTATTTTAAAATTTCTGCCTTGCGAGAAACTCCAATTACATTAAAAATGGCAGAATTTGGAAAAGCATTGATTTTCCCGGATGATTTTATTGGCCAAGAAATAGTTTATCAATTAATAAACGAACCATTATCTTTAACACTACCATTATATAAAAAAGCTTTTAATAGCAACAATGTATTTGTTAGACAGGCCATTGCATTATCAATGGATAAAATCCCTAAAGAATTAAAATCTTACTATGAAAGCCTTTTATATGATAATTCCTATTTAACTCAAGAATCGGCATTGGGGAATTTATGGGTTAATTTTCCGGAGAATAAATCAAAATATTTAGATAAAATGGACGGAATTATTGGATTTCGTGATAAAAATATAAGGCAGTTTTGGTTGTTTTTAGCCTTGATTACTGAAGATTACCAAACGGTTAAAAAAGAATATTTTTTAGAGGAATTAATTGAATATACTTCTTCTAAATATGCTTATAATATTCGTGAAAAAGCATTGGAATATATTGGGTATTTAAATGTATGGAATCGTGATTCACTAGTAAACCTAATTGATGCAAGTCAGCATCATTATTGGAGATTTAGAGATTTTTCTAGAAACATATTTAAAGGTTTATTGGAGGATGAAAAATATCGGGAACAATTCATGTTATTAAAACAGGAACTAGATACTGATTCTTTAAAGTTTTTAAAAATGATGTTAAATGAAAAATAATTTAAAAAAAACAGAATATTCGCACAGGAAAATTTGTAGCCTCCAATAACGATGTAATTATTAATTTTTATTTTACTCCCACAGTATTAACTATCAATTCATTAATTTTTGACCAAGATAAAATGAAACAGTATTGGAAAATAGGGTTTGAGTATGCTAAAAGAAAAAATATCAACTTAAACGAGTTGATAGATTAAAACATTTCACCAACTTCTTTCTTAACATACATTAGGGCTTTATGTGAAGGAGTAACTTCATCCATAAAGTAATTTAACATAAAAGCCCTTAATTTATCTGGATCATTTACGTTCTTATTGATAGTAGATTGCCTTATTACTTGTATCGTTGCATTTTTTGTAGCAGTAATTAAATTCCAACATTCTGGACTCACATATAGTTGCTGAGAAAGATTATGTTCGTATTCATTATCAATATTCTGAATAAGTAATGTTTCATAGTTCTGTAAATCATCAGAATGTGGTTGAACTCTAATTAAAAGTTTATTTGGGTCGATGCGTTCTAAAAGAAGTGTCAACCGTTCATAAGCTTGTAGTCTTATAGGTAATAAGTTTTTTTGAGCTTCTTTTTGAATTAAATAACGCCTTCTTCCTTCTTCATTGGAGGTATGCCCTTTAAAAAAGAAATACGCTACGAAGCCAACTACAATAGCTGGTAATAAATAAGCAAAATAACTAATAACTAAGCTAAGATCTTCCATAAATATAAATTTCTACCACAAACTTAATAGGTTTTAAAATAATGTACAAGATTGTTCCTATTTAATATAAAAACCTTTTCTAAACCATAGATATAGCCCTTTATATTAGTTTGTAGGGGTTAAATCAATAACTAATTAATTTGCGTTCAAATAATCCATAGTTAATTGGCAAAATACCTTTACACCTAGTAACATACTACTGTCATCAATTAAAAAATCTGGAGTATGATGAGGAAAAGACTCTTTATTTCCAGGAGTCATTCCTCCTAAGAAGAAATAAAATCCTGGAACTACTTCTTGAAAATAAGAAAAGTCTTCACCACCTGTAGTAGCCTTTACAAGATACACATTATCTTTACCTGCCGAAGCCTCTAAACTAGGGAGCATTTGTTCTGTTAACGCTAAATCATTAAAAGTGATGACGGTATTGCTCTGCCATGTTATGGTGGCAGTGCCTCCATAAGCTGCCGCTATATCTCTAGACATTTCATTCATACGCCGTATGATTTTTTCTCTCATATCTGAATCAAGAGTTCTTACGGTACCCACTAGCTCTGCACTTTCAGGTATGATATTAAATCGAACACCACTTGTAATTTTTCCAACAGTAATTACTGCTGCTTCGTTTGTTAAGTCAGATTCACGACTAATAATACTTTGAAAGCCATCAATTATTTTTGCAGAAATATAAATAGGATCTACACCGCCCCATGGTCTTGAACCGTGAGTTTGCTTTCCTTTAACATTTACTGTAAATTGTTCTACTGCAGCCATAGTACCTCCTGGCTTGTAGTTAATAGTTCCGACTGGTGTGCCAGAACCAATATGTAAACCAAAGATGGCATCCACATCGGGATTTTTCAAAACACCCTCTTTAATCATTAATGATGCTCCAGCCTCTTCACCTGGTGGAGGTCCTTCCTCAGCAGGTTGGAAAATAAATTTTACCGTTCCATGAAGCAAATCTTTATGCTTAGAAAGTACTTCAGCAACTCCCATTAAGATAGCAATATGAGTATCATGACCACAGGCATGCATTACACCGGTTTCTTGTCCTAAAAAAGTAGTAGTGACCTTACTTTTGAATGGTAAATCATTTCGTTCTGTTACTGGAAGCGCATCAATATCTGCTCTTAACGCTATAACTTTCCCGGGATAATCACCTTTTAAAATTCCGACTACTCCAGTATGAGCAACGTTTTCCGTTACATCAAAACCGAGACCTTTTAAATGTTCAGCTATTTTTTTACCCGTATTAAATTCTCTATTAGACAATTCCGGGTTTTCGTGAAAATAATGACGCCAATCAATAACTTTTCCTTCAATACTATTGATGTCGTTTAATAAGCTTTGGTCCATTTGAGCAAATGTTGTTGCTGAACAAAACAATAATAAAAGTAGTTTTTGAAATTTCATGTCGGCTATTTTTATAATTTAGCTAAAGATATTTAATTAAAATGAACTTTTAAATGTATTAATAGCGTTAATTATTATCCTCAACGAAAAAAACAGTTTAAAACGATAGTAGTTTTTTAAAAATAATTGTTTGTAAAAAATATAAAAACCATAAAAATATTCTTTATATTTTCTTTAATTTCACATCGAATTTTTTCAGAAAATAAGATCAAAAAATAGTGCAAGAATATTTAAAACAACTCAATGAGGCTCAATTAGCTCCTGTTCTACAAAAGGAAGGAGCAATGATTGTTATTGCAGGTGCTGGCTCCGGTAAAACAAGGGTTTTGACATTTAGAATTGCTTATCTAATGTCACAAGGTGTTGATGCTTTTAATATTTTGTCCTTAACTTTTACCAATAAAGCAGCACGAGAAATGAAAACTCGTATTTCTAGAATCGTCGGCAGTAGTGAAGCTAAAAATTTATGGATGGGAACCTTCCATAGTGTGTTTGCTAAAATACTTCGATTTGAAGCTGATAAATTAGGCTATCCTAAAAACTTTACTATTTATGATACTCAAGACTCGCAGAGTGTGATAAGAGCAGTTATAAAAGAAATGCACTTGGATAAAGATATTTATAAATACAAGCAAGTTTATTCTAGAATCTCATCTTATAAAAATAGCTTAATAACTGTAAAAGCATATTTTAATAATCCAGATTTAATGGAAGCTGATGCCATGGCAAAAGTTCCAAGAATGGGAGATGTTTATAAATCGTATGTGGATAAATGTTTTAAAGCAGGAGCTATGGATTTTGATGATTTGTTGTTGAAAACCAATGAGTTGTTAACTAGGTTTCCAGAAGTATTGGCAAAATATCAAAATCGATTTCGTTATGTATTAGTTGATGAGTATCAGGATACCAACCATAGCCAATACCTAATTATAAAAGCGTTAAGCGATCGATTTCAAAATATTTGTGTGGTAGGAGATGATGCTCAAAGCATCTATGCTTTTAGAGGCGCTAATATTAATAATATTTTAAATTTTCAAAAAGATTATGATGCTGTTAAAGTATTTAGATTAGAGCAAAACTATCGATCTACAAAAAATATAGTAAATGCTGCTAATAGCATCATTGAAAAGAATAAATCACGATTGGATAAAATTGTTTGGACTGCTAATGATGAAGGTTCTAAAATATTGGTTAATCGAAGTATGACGGATGGTGATGAAGGCAGGTTTGTAGCTAATACCATATTTGAAACCAAAATGAATCATCAGCTTCTCAATGGAAATTTTGCTATTTTATACCGTACCAATGCACAATCTAGAGCAATTGAAGATGCGCTTAGAAAAAAAGATATTCCTTATCGAATTTATGGAGGTTTAAGTTTTTATCAACGTAAAGAAATAAAAGATGTATTGTCTTATTTACGTTTATTGATCAATCCTAAAGATGAGGAAGCGCTAAAACGCATTATCAATTATCCAGCTAGGGGAATTGGTCAAACTACCGTTGAACGATTAATAGTTGTTGCGAATCAATACAATCGTTCGATTTTTGAAGTCATGCAAAATTTGAATAAAATTGAAATTCAGATTAATAAAGGAGCTAAATCAAAACTTCAAGATTTTGTTACAATGATTCAGAGTTTTCAGGTATTAAATGAAGGATACGATGTTTTTCAGATTACAGAACATGTGGTAAAAAAAGCAGGGTTGTTTACTGAACTAAAAAAAGATGGTACTCCTGAAGGAATTGCACGTATAGAAAATATTGAAGAGCTTTTAAATGGAATGCGTGATTTTGTTGAAGAACAAAAAGAAATAGCAGATACCACTGGCTCATTAGCTGAATTTTTAGAAGATGTAGCATTGGCTACCGATTTAGATAAAGAAACAAATGATGAAGACAAGGTTGCCTTAATGACTGTCCATTTGGCAAAAGGACTAGAATTTCCATATGTTTTTATTGTTGGAATGGAAGAAGATCTTTTTCCTAGTGGTATGAGTATGAATACTCGAAGCGACTTAGAAGAAGAAAGACGTTTGTTTTATGTAGCAGTTACTAGAGCAGAAAAGCAAGCATATTTGACCTATACACAATCTAGATATCGTTGGGGGAAATTGATTGATGCGGAACCGAGTCGTTTTATTGAAGAAATTGATGAGAGCTTTGTAGAGTATTTAACTCCAATCACTGAAAGTCGCTATAAACCATTATTGGATGCTGATATATTTGATGATATAGACCGAAGTAAATTAAGGTTGAGCAAACCTACTTCTGGAGTAGCTCCAACAGGACCTAATAACAATAATTTAAGAAAACTAAGAAGAATTAAACCGGTAACAAGTACTGCCGAAAAAAACATAAATTTAAAAGACCTTAATTTATCGGTAGGAACCATAGTGGAACACGTTAGATTCGGAAAAGGAAATATCACAAAGATTGAAGGTGTAGGAGCTGATACAAAGGCAGAAATTAATTTCGCCAACGGTGGGCTTAAAAAGTTACTGCTTCGTTTTGCGAAATTGAAAGTACTAGATTAATCAATAATCATTTAATAATTCATTATGGGAACGTTTATAAAACTATATGAAGAAAACCCCAATCCAGAAGAAATTAAAAAAGTAGTTTCTATTCTTAAAAAAGGTGGTTTAATCATCTATCCAAGTGATTCTGTATATGCTTTAGGTTGCGATATCACTAATTATAAAGCGTTAGAAAAAGTAGCAAGAATAAAAGGAGTGAAATTAGATAAAGCCAATTTTTCATTTGTATGTGAAAGCATTAGTAATATATCAAATTATATAACTAATATTAGTACCCCCATCTTTAAAATGCTAAAAAGAGCATTGCCTGGTCCTTATACATTTATTTTACCTGGAAATAATAATTTACCAAAGGCATTTAAAAAGAAAAAAGAAGTAGGGATACGGGTGCCTAATAATGAAATTGTTTTAGCTATCGTGAGGGAATTAGGAAACCCTATAATTTCAACTTCTATTTATGATGAGGATGAAATAGTGGAGTATACAACGGACCCAGAATTAATTTATGAAAAATGGGAACATTTAGTAGATTTGGTAATTGATGGAGGATATGGAGGAAATATCCCATCTACAGTAATTAACCTTTGTGGCGATGAACCCAAATTAATTAGGGAAGGTAAAGGTAGTTTAGAGATATAAAAAAAAGGCTATCAAGAATGATAACCTTTTTTTATAAAAATTAATTCTGAAATCTATCATAACTAAAGTTTACCGCATCTGGAAAATTTTCATTAGCATCAGCCTGAAGATTCATTACATCACAATTAGATGAAAAGGTATAATTAAAATCAACTAAAGGAGTTTCTTCACCTGCGTAAACAACATTAATAGATATTACTGATCCACCAATTGCCTCCCAAGTTATGTTAGTTAAGCCCTCACCATTTGGAAGGCCACTAAGAAGCCACGAACCAGTTCCGTCGCTGATAAATTCCCAAGAGTCAAGTGGTGCTGAACCATTATCATACATAACTTGGTTTTCCCAAGCTCCAACAATTTTAGACTCATCACAAGTTACAACTTCACTAGTATTATCATCATCACTACTACAAGCAACGATTAATACTGTTAATACTAAAAAAAAATAATTTTTTCATTTTGTTTATATTTAAAATATTAGAGCGCAAATCCAAACTATTTTATTTAATTTATCCTGCAATTAAATGCAATTTGAAAGTTTTGGACATAAAAAAAACCTCTATTCAATGAGAATAAAGGTTAATGGTAATAGTTATTTTGAAATTTAGTTAATTGCAGGATTTTTTAAACCATCTTCAATCATTGTATAAAATTGATCTAATTTTGGAAGAATAACTATTCTAGTTCTTCTGTTTTTAGCTCTACCTTCAGCAGTTTCATTAGCTGATTTAGGTACATATTGACTTCGACCTCCCGCGGTCATTCTAGCAGGAGAAACTCCAAAATCATCTTGTAATATTCTAACAACAGTAGTTGCTCTAAGTACACTTAAATCCCAATTATCCTTAATACAATTTGTACTTATGGTTTTAGAATCGGTATGACCCTCTACTAAAAATTCGAAATCAGGTTTGTTATTTACGACCATGGCAATTTTTCCTAGCACTTCTTTTGCTTTCTCGGAAATATTGATACTACCACTTTTAAATAATAGTTTGTCAGAAATACTTACAAATACAACTCCTTTTTCAACATTAATTTCAATATCGGTATCGTTCATATCTCCGAGTACTCCTTTTAAACTTTGTACTAAAGCAAGATTAACCGAATCACGACGTGTAATAGCATCTCGTAATTTATTAATGGTTAGGTCTTTCTCTTTCATGCTCTCTAATGATTTCTCAAGATTTGAAGCTCCTTTTATGGTAAGGTCTGTGAAATCACCTATTTGATTAATCAATTCACCATTCGTTGCATTTAAAGATGTTACTTGGCTTTTTAGTGCATTGTTTTCTGCAGATAATCCAGATCTTTCTGAAAGGCAATCATTTAATTTAACGGTTGCAGTATTTAATAAATCTTGTGTAGTTTTTTGCTTAGCTTCTAGTGCTGCGTGTTCTTTATTAGACACACAAGAAGTTAAAAATAAACTAGAGCAAGCTACTAGAATCAGGAATTTTTTCATAATTATATTTCGGTTTAAGTATTATTCAAAATTATAAAAACAAAGTATAGTAAAAAAAAGTATTCGTATTTTTTTAATACAATTATTTTAGTTCTTTAAATGTACGATTTTTTCTAATAAAATAATTCCAAACAATAGATTTTATATGGTAATACTTAAATTGTGTTTTGTTATTATTTCGTTTTTTTAAATAAGTAGGGATCAGTCTATAAAAACTAAAGTGTGCTTTTATAATTGCAAGGCAATGTTTCCATTTTCCTTGAATTAGAAACTGAAACCCAGCCAATCCATCTAGAATAAGTCTGATAATTAGTAATAAGCAAATTTTTGAGCTGCCTACATTCTTTATTAACATCAGTAAGGAGTTCCTGAAATTATAAAATGTTTTTTTAGAGTTATAGGACGAAAGTGTTGCTCCACCTATATGATAAACAGTAGACTTTCCAATATATTTAATCGTTCCTCCTTTTGATTGAAGTCTCCAACATAGATCAATTTCTTCTTGATGGGTGAAAAATACTTCGTCAAAACCATCAACCTCCTTATAAGCTGTTTTTCTTACAAACAAACAAGCGCCAGAAGCCCAAAATATCGGTGTGATGTCATTATATTGTCCTTTATCTTTTTCTAAGGTATTAAAAATACGACCTCTACAATATGGATAGCCTAATTGATCTATAAAACCACCAGCTGCGCCTGCATACTCAAAATAGGATTTGTTATTATAATCCAATATTTTTGGTTGTGCAGCCACTAAGTTTTCATCTTTCTTAAATTCAGAAATAATTGGAGTAAGCCAATTATTGCTAACCAATATGTCACTATTCAGTAAAACAAATAGATCTTCTGTTAAACCTTCTAAGGCATCATTATAGCCCTTAGCATATCCTCCATTTGTTTTGTTTTGAATAATTTTAATGGACGGGAACTTGTTTTGCACTAATGAAATCGAATCATCCGTAGATGCATTGTCAGCTAGGTAAATAGTAGCTTCCTTTTCAGAGCAACTAATTACAGAAGGTAAAAATTGTTCTAGTAATTTTTTTCCATTCCAATTAAGAATAACAACAGCAACATTCATAAGCGCAAAGTAAAATTTTATTTTCCCTCAGACAAGGTTCTTATTCTTTAAATAGTTTTATTGATAACTGGGTAGGTCTTTCAGAAATAAATATTTTTTATTTGCAAAATCCATTTTACAAAAAAAATGTTCCAAACCGTTAGACACCATTAATGTCTCCGATTTTAATACAAGATTGTAACGTGCAATTTGATCAAAAGTCTGTTGATTGGTTTTTATGGATGGAGCCTTACATTCTACAATTATTTTGATGGTTCCATCCTTATTAAATACCACAATATCATAACGTTTCACCGTATCATTTAATTGCAATTGTTTTTCGACATTAATATGAGCTGCTGGATATTTTTTTTCAGAAATCAAAAAATGGATTGCATGCTGCCGAACCCATTCCTCTGGAGTTAATACCACAAACTTTTTTCTGATGATATCAAAAATCAACGTTTTATTTTCGTTACTTTTGAATCTGAAATTATATTTAGGAAAGTTGAGGTTTTGCACATTGCAATTTACTTATTTTTCGAAAAATAACTAACAACGAAAACAAATTAAATTGCCTTTAGAAAAAATAAAACATATTATTTCAGATATTAAAAAAGGAGTTATAAAGCCGATCTATTTTTTAATGGGAGAAGAAGCGTACTATATAGATGCGCTTTCTAAATATATTGAAACCCATGTGCTCTCTGAAGAAGAAAAAGGCTTCAATCAAACTATTTTTTATGGGCGTGATGTGAAAATTGAAGACTTGGTGAGTACTGCTAAACGTTTCCCTATGATGGCCGAACGACAGGTGGTTATTGTAAAGGAAGCTCAAGATTTATCTAGAACTCTGGATAGTTTAGAGGGCTATGCAGAAAATCCACAACCTTCAACAGTATTGGTATTTTGCTATAAATATAAAAAGCTGGATAAGCGAAAAAAAATTTATAAAGCGATTGCGAAAAATGGAGTCATTTTTGAAAGTAAAAAAATCTTTGATAATCAACTGCCAGATTGGATTAGAAAAATTTTAGCAAGTAAAGGATATACCATTTCTCCAAAAGCGTCTCAGATGTTGGTGGAGTTTTTAGGAAACGACTTAGCTAAGATCAATAATGAATTAGATAAGCTTCAATTAATAGTTCAACCTGGCGAGCAAATATCTGCAGAAATAATAGAGAATAATATTGGAATTAGTAAAGACTATAATAATTTTGAATTATTAAATGCCTTGGCACATAGAAATGTAAAAAAAGCATTTGGAATCATACAGTATTTTGCTCACGACCCTAAACATCATCCTACCGTTGTAACGGTCGCTACCTTATTTGGATTCTTTTCTAAAGTAATGAAGTATCATGCATTATCTAATAAAGCACAAGCACCAAAAGCATTGGGTGTACATCCATTTTTTATAAAAGATTATGAGGTAGCAGCTCGTAATTATCCGATGCGTCGCATTAGTACCATTATTGCTTCCATTCGAGAAATTGATATAAAAAGCAAAGGAGTGGGCGCTAATTTAAGTCAGGAAGATTTATTAAAAGAATTACTAGTCAGCGTTATTGGGTTTTAGGATATATATAAAAACATAAAATAATTTATTAAATGTATTTTTGTAAAAAGATAAATTTTAAAGCCTGGATATCGGCAGCACGTTTAAGAACCTTACCATTATCGGTATCTGGAATTATAGTAGGTTCCTCATTGGCTATTAACCATCTATTTTGGAAGTCATCCATATTTTGGTTGGCGATTTTAACGACTGTTGGGTTTCAAGTGCTTTCCAACTTCGCAAATGATTATGGAGATGGTGTAAAAGGTACCGATCATAATAGGGAAGGAGAGAAGCGCCTGGTTGCATTGGGTGTGATTTCTCCAAAGCAGATGAAGCGGGGCATTTTGATTACAGCGATTGTTACTATGATCATCGCAATTATATTAATTTACAATGCATTTGGAAGTGAGGATTTTTTACATTCACTGCTATTTTTTATTCTTGGGATTGCTTCCATAATCGCTGCATTAAAATACACAATAGGTGAGCATGCTTATGGCTATTATGGTTTAGGCGATATTTTTGTTTTTCTATTTTTTGGATTATTAAGTGTTTTGGGTAGTTATTATTTGTTTGTTCATCAATTAGAATGGAATTTATTATTACCTGCATCTACTATAGGCTTGTTCAGTATTGCAGTTCTTAATTTAAATAATATGCGCGATGTTAAAAACGATGCATTACATCATAAAAAGACATTGGTAGTTAGCTTAGGAAGCTCAAAATCAAAAGTTTACCATTATATATTAATTTGTTTGGCTATGGTATTGACCATGGTTTATTCGGTTATAAATTATCATTCCATTAGTCAATTAACGTATATAATTGCGTTTATACCTTTAATAATTAACTTAGTAACTGTTTATAAAAATAAAGAGCCTAAATTGTTGGATAGTGAACTTAAAAAAGTTGCTTTAAGTACCTTTTTATTCGCACTATTATTTGGATTCTTTCATTAAAATGATTTTAAAATTTAAATCTATTCTAAAATAATCCCATTTGAAAGCATCTTATCAAAAGCATTTTTTAAATTTTAAACTCCCAGGTGGTACTTCTAGAGGTGTTTTAAAAACTAAAGAAACTTATTTTATTTTTATAGAGGATGAAAATCAGAAGGGAATAGGAGAGTGTTGTTTATTTAGAGGATTAAGTATTGATGACCGTCCAGATTATGAAGTAAAACTTCAGTGGGTATGCAATCATATAAATTTAGGAGTTCAAAAACTATATGATGAGTTAATAGAATTTCCTTCCATTCAAATAGGTTTGGAAACAGCATTTAAATCTCTAAGTTCAAAAGATTTATTTGAAATTTATCCATCCGGGTTTTCTAATGGAAACGAGCACATCCCAATTAATGGATTGGTTTGGATGGGAAGTGAAGCTTTTATGAAGCAACAAATTTCTGATAAACTCAATCAAGGTTTTCGATGTATAAAAATGAAGATCGGTGCTATTGATTTTAATACAGAATTGAATCTGTTAAAGTCAATAAGAAAAGAATATTCACCTGCCGACATAGCATTGCGAGTAGATGCCAATGGTGCTTTTAATTCTTCAGAAGCATTGGAAAAATTAAAAAGGCTATCAGAATTTGATTTACATTCGATTGAACAACCTATTAAACAAGGTCAATGGCAAGAAATGGCTCGACTCTGTGAAGATACTCCACTACCGATAGCATTGGATGAGGAACTCATTGGGGTTTTTTCAGAAAAAGAAAAATTAGATGTATTAAATACAATTAGTCCACACTATGTAATTTTAAAACCCAGTTTAATAGGTGGTTTTAGTGCTAGTGATCAATGGATTTCTTTAGCAGAAAGCAAGGATATTGGGTGGTGGATTACTTCCGCATTAGAAAGTAATATTGGATTAAATGCAATTGCGCAATATACCTTTGCAAAAAATAGTAAATTACCCCAAGGATTGGGAACAGGTAGTCTTTTTACTAATAACATTCCTTCACCATTGAAGGTTTGTAAAGGAAGCCTAACTTATAACACCGAGTTAAGGTGGGATTTAAACCTACTTAATTATTAATTAGAAATAATAAACGATGTACATAGCTCAAGCTTATAAATTTAAACATGACGGTTGGCGTTATGTAGTTGGAACAATTATTATTTTTTTAATAGGATGGCAATTTCTAGGAATGATTCCTTTAATAGTCGTTTCTTTTTTTCAGGCAGAAAACTTACCTGAGTTCTTGATTGCAAGTGAATCTGCATTTGCTTCATTGTTTCCTGCGAAGAGCAATCTTTATTTATTGTTAATACTGCTTACATTTATAGGAGGGTTTATTGCCTTGATTTTTGTTATTAAGTATATTCACAGAGAAACCTTAACTCAACTTACAACCTCCAGAAAAAAAATAGATTGGGGGCGTTTTTTCTTTGGATTTGGATTGATTGCAGCCTTATCAATCGTTACTACCGTTTTCGATTTTTATTCGAACCCAGAAAATTATGTTGTACAATTTGAGTTGATTCCGTTTTTAATAATGTTTGTCATTGTTGTTGTTTTAATACCAATTCAAACAAGTTTTGAAGAATATTTTTTTAGAGGTTATTTAATGCAAGGAATTGGTATTGCAGCAAAAAACAAATGGGTTCCCTTACTAATTACCTCTGTTATTTTTGGTGGATTACACTTTTTTAATCCTGAAGTTGAAAAAATTGGAAATGTAGCTATGATCTATTATATTGGTACTGGTTTCTTCTTGGGTATTATTACACTAATGGATGAAGGTATGGAGCTTTCTCTTGGCTTTCATGCGGGTACCAATTTAATTATAGCTTTATTAGTAACTGCTGATTGGACCGTATTTCAGACCAATTCAATTTTATTGGATCTTTCAGATCCTGGTGCAGGGATCGAAGTGGTACTTCCAGTATTTATTTTATACCCTCTATTATTAGGAATAATGGCTTGGAAATATAAATGGACCCACTGGAGAGAAAAACTCTTTGGTAAAATAAGTCCGCCAGATGAGCTTATTTCAATAGAAGAATAAATCGGTTTATTGTGAATACTCCTTGGAAATATATACACCCTAAATTTAAGCTCAACGGATTGTCTTATCGATCTGATGGACTTTTTGAAATAGCTAAAGATTTGATAAATACTGGTGCTCACCATGAAATTAGCATTGGAAATTTTATTCAGGAATGGTTAGATAATAATGATTATGTAGCTGTTAAAACATCTGGATCTACGGGGCTTCCTAAAAATTTGGAGCTATCAAAGAAAAAAATGATTAACAGTGCAAAGGCAACAGGCACTTTTTTTAAGCTCCCTGAAAACACCACTGCATTATTGTGTTTGCCTTCAAATTATATTGCTGGTAAAATGATGTTGGTAAGAGCAATGATTTTGGGTTGGAATCTTTATATTGTTGCTCCCGAAAAAAATGCAATTAGCCACTATGATACTGAGTATGATTTTGTTGCGATGGTTCCATATCAAGTACATTATTCATTAAAATACTTAAATAAAATAAAGAAATTAATTATAGGAGGAGGTGCTATTTCAAAAGAATTAAACGATCGGTTACAAAAGGTTAATACCGAAGTTTTTGCAACGTATGGGATGACAGAAACCATTAGCCATATTGCAGTTAGAAGAATTAATGGTTTAGCTAAATCTAATGATTATACCGCTTTACCTAGGGTAAGGTTTTCATTAGATAAAAGAAATTGTTTAATAATAGATGCTCCTGAGGTTTCAGTGGAAAAAGTGATTAGCAATGATGTGGTAAAATTAATTTCTCCTACTTCTTTTGAGTATGTAGGCAGGATTGATCATGTCGTTAATAGTGGCGGAATCAAACTTTTTCCAGAACAAATAGAAGAAAAATTAGCTTTCTATATAGACCGACCATTTATAATTGCTTCAGAAAAAAACGAAACCTTAGGGGAACAATTAATATTGATTATAGAAGATGCTACCACTCAAGAAAATTCTGATTTTAAAGAAGCGTTTTTATCTTTATCAAGCTATGAACGTCCAAAAAAAATCTATACATTTTCAAAATTTCCTTTTACGGAAACAGGCAAAATAAAAAGAATGGAACTACTCAATTCTTTACAAAATTTTTAAAAGTAACCTTTTTTTTATCTGAATCATTTTGTTAATTAGAAACCTAAACTAGCTGTATGAAATTTAGTTACCTATTTATTTTTGGATTCTGTTGTGCTTTATCTGCACAAGAAATTCTTTCAGAAAAAGAAAGAGCTGTTTTAAAAGATGAAATCTTAGCCGATCGTTTTGATACTCTTTTACCGCAATTAATGGATAAAACAGAGATTGATATGTGGTTGCTTATTTCGAGAGAATACAATGAAGATCCAGTAATGAGAACGATGCTTCCTGCTACTTGGTTAAATGCCCGAAGAAGAACCATGATTGTTTTTTATAGAAATAAAGAAGAAAATACTTTTGAGAAATTAGCAATTGCAAGGTATGATATAGGTAAAAACATAACTTCAGCATGGAATAAAGAAGCGCAGCCTGATCAATGGAAAGCGCTTGTTGATATTATAAAAAATAAGGATCCAAAAAAAATAGGAATTAATACCTCTGAAAACTTTGGTATTGCTGATGGATTGGTGCAAACGGATTACGCTGAATTTAAAAAAGCCTTGCCAATAGAATACCATAACAAATTGGTGTCTGCTGAAAAGCTATCAATATCCTGGATTGAAACAAGATCACAAAAAGAAATGGAGCTATATCCTACATTAGTAAAAATCACTCATGATATTATTGATGAAGCTTTTTCAACTAAAGTAATTACTCCAGGCGAAACTACCACAGATGATGTAGTTTGGTGGATGCGACAAAAAGTAACCGATTTAGGATTAGAAACATGGTTTCATCCAACGGTTGATGTGCAGCGTAATAAAGAAGAATTAAAAAGTCATATTTATTCCTTTTCTAAAGGAGAGGAGGAAAAATTAATCATTCCTGGTGATTTATTGCATTGTGATTTTGGCATCACTTATATTGGATTAAACACCGACTGTCAGCAACATGCTTATGTTTTGAAAGAAAACGAAATAAAAGTGCCTGATTTTCTATCAGAAGCTTTTAAAAAAGGGAATCGAGTACAGGATATATTTACTTCTAATTTTAAGGAAGGACAATCCGGTAATTTAATATTATTAAAATCTTTAAAGGATGCAAAAGAAGAAGGATTAAGACCTTCCATTTATACACATCCATTAGGTGTTTATGGACACAGTGCTGGTCCCGCTATTGGTATGTGGGATTCTCAAGGAGGAGTTCCTGGTACAGGCGATTATCCATTGCATTACAATACAGTTTATGCCATTGAATTAAATACTACGGTCGAAATTAAAGAATGGAAAAAAGACATCCGAATCATGCTAGAGGAGGATGGTTTTTATGGAGAAAATGGCTTTCGTTATATTGGTGGAAGGCAAGAAAAAATTAAAACTGTAAATCCAAATGCTAATTAAAAAGGGTTTAATTCTAAGATTTAATTTTTAATTCCAGGCTGAAGAAGTTTAAAGTTTTCTTTGACTTTAGCTTCGTCTACCATCATTTTCACCTCTTTTAATAATTGTTTAGCATCATAAATAATCCCATCTTTAATAGTATATTTTACACCACCAACGCGAACCACTTCATTTTCTTCCGTAAGTTTAATAGCACCCGTACCGTATAATACTTTTAGGTTTGATAAGGGGTTTTCTTCAACAATTACAAAATCTGCATATTTTCCAACTTCAACAGATCCAATTATATCAGCCATTCCTAGAGCTTCTGCTCCATTTAACGTAGCGGCTCTTATCACTTCTAAAGGATGAAAGCCCGCTTCTCTTAATAACTCTAATTCTCTTATATAAGCAAATCCATATAACTGAAAAATAAAGCCAGAATCGGATCCTGCAGTTACTCTTCCACCTCTATTTTTATATTCATTTACAAAAGCCATCCATAACCTATAATTTTCTTTCCAAGCCACCTCTTCTTCTGTACCCCAGAAATGCCAATAAGAACCGTGACTTATCTTACTTGGTTGATAATAGTTCCATAAAGAAGGAAGTGTATAGTCTTCGTGCCATTCTGCTCTTCTCGCTCTTTGAAGATCCCTACTAGCTTCGTAAATATTAAAAGTTGGATCTAATGTAAAGTCTAATTCAATTAATTCATTCATCACCTTATTCCAGTGATCTGAATAAGGTGCAGCAGCTTGTTTCCATAACCTACCCGCTTCTCCAAAGCGATCTTGCTCATTGTTATAGTTATAATCTACTGGGTAATTTTGCACCGTCCGATCATTAAACAAAGCTTCAGGCAGTCCATACCAATGTTCTAATGAGGTTAATCCTGATCTTGCAGAATTTAATACATTCCATCTTGCAACACTCATTTGTGCATGATGCATAGCAGAACGCAATCCTAACTTTTTATTTTCTTCAAGTGCAGCTTTCATGATATGGGGTTCTGCTCCGAAAAACTTGATTCCATCTGCTCCTTTTGTAGCATTTTCTCTTACCCATTCTCGAGCTTGTTCTTCCGTAGTAATTTCTATCTCACTACCCGAGCCAAAACCGGCGTATGCTAAAATTCTTGGTGCTATAATTTCGTTTTTAGCACTTTTGTTTTTTAAGTCCAAAGCATAATCCAATCCCCTACCTGAAGGTTCTCTAACAGTCGTAATACCATGAGCCATCCATAATTTAAAAACATATTCCCAATCTGCTCCTTGCGCTTCCCCTCCAATATGTCCATGCATATCTATAAATCCAGGAAGTAGAAACATACCAGTAGCATCTAATTCTTTTCCTGATGTCTTTAATTTAGGACGATTTTCTGGATCAATTTTAACTCCGGGATAACCTACAACGGTGATTTTTTTAATGATATTATTTTCTACAACAATATCTACGGGACCTATAGGGGGTGCACCATTTCCATTAATTAAAGTGACTCCTCTAATTATCAGCTGTTTATATTGTATTTCGTGTTGTGAAGTTGCTTTCTGAGGAAAGAGTAAAAGTATAAAAAAGACCACCATCAGTCCACTAAGTAATTTTTCCATAATATTAATTTTAATCTAATTATCTAGACCTGTATCAGTCCTAAATTAAATTTCTTTTCAATGGGGGAGTGATTAGCTGCCTCAATTCCCATTGAAATCCAAGTTCTTGTATCTAGTGGGTTGATGACTGCATCTGTCCATACTCTTGAAGCTGCATAATAAGGTGAAACCTGTTCATCATAGCGAGCTTTAATTCTATCGTATAGCTCTTTTTCAACTTCTGGAGTAATTTCTTTTCCTTGCTTTTTTAAGGATGCTGCTTCAATTTGCAACAATACTTTTGCAGCACTATTCCCACTCATAACCGCTAATTCTGCACTTGGCCAAGCGACTATTAATCTTGGGTCATAGGCTTTTCCGCACATTGCATAATTTCCAGCACCATAAGAATTTCCTATAATAATTGTAAATTTTGGAACGACACTATTACTAACAGCATTTACCATTTTTGCGCCATCCTTAATGATACCTCCATGTTCACTTTTACTTCCAACCATAAATCCTGTTACATCTTGAAGAAAAACTAATGGTATTTTTTTCTGATTGCAATTGGCTATAAATCGGGTTGCTTTATCAGCACTATCACTATAAATAACTCCTCCAAATTGCATTTCTCCACTTTTCGTTTTAACCAAAGTTCTTTGGTTAGCTATAATTCCTACTGCCCATCCATCAATTCTGGCATAGCCCGTTAGGATTGTTTTGCCATATTCTTTTTTATATTCTTCAAATAAAGAATCGTCAACAATGCGTTTTATAATTTCAAGCATATCGTATTGTTCGGCACGTGATTTTGGAAGGATACCAAATAGTTCTTTTGGGTCTTCTTTTGGTTTTAAAGGTTCTTCTCTGTTATAACCAGCTTTATCGTAATCTCCAATTTTTGAGAATATTTTTTTTATGGTATCTAAAGCATCTTTATCATCTTTAGATTTATAATCGGTTACCCCACTAATTTCACAATGAGTACTAGCACCACCTAGTGTTTCATTATCTATAGATTCACCGATAGCTGCTTTTACCAGATAGCTCCCAGCTAAAAATATACTTCCTGTTTTATCTACAATTAAGGCTTCATCACTCATAATTGGTAAATAAGCGCCTCCAGCAACACAGCTACCCATAACTGCAGATATTTGCGTAATCCCCATGCTACTCATCACAGCATTATTTCTAAAAATTCTTCCAAAATGTTCTTTGTCTGGGAAAATTTCATCTTGCAAAGGAAGATATACTCCTGCACTGTCCACTAAATAAATGATGGGTAGTTTGTTTTCTATTGAAATTTCTTGGGCACGTAAATTCTTTTTTCCTGTAATTGGAAACCAAGCACCGGCTTTTACAGTAGCGTCATTTGCAACAATAACACATTGTTTACCACTAACATATCCTATTTTTACAACCACACCACCACTCGGGCAACCTCCGTGTTCTATATACATTTTGTCACCTGCAAATGCAGCAATTTCAATATTTTTAGTTTTTGGATCTAGTAAGTATTCGATGCGTTCTCTTGCAGTCATTTTTCCTTTAGCATGGTGTTTTTCAATCCTGCTTTTTCCGCCACCAAGTTTTACCTTTACTAGTTTTTGCCTTAATGCAGCACTTAATAATTTATTGTGATCTTCGTTTTTATTGAAGTTTAAGTCCATAGAAAAATAACTTTTTGCTAAAATACAAAATGCCTTTTAATCAATTATGTTTTTCAATTTATTATATGCTCGATAAAGTATTTGCTTTTTTGCTTTGGAAACAATTTTATTACGATATTTGTGATTCGGCTTAATTTTAAAGCAATTATACAATATAATCGTTTTCTATAAAATCATCAGAAAACAATAAATGAAATTGAATTATGGGAATGAATAAAAACACAGTATTGGCTTGGGCAACATTTATAATGATATTAATGGGCTTAATTTTAATTGCCCTAGGAGCATTTAGATATGATGATGTTGCTGGATGGGGATTTGCTTCTGTAGGAATCGGTTTCTTTGCAAATGCATGGGTTTTTAATGCATTAAAAGGAAGGGTGTAGTTTACAAATTTTTCTTTCAAGCTTTCAGAAATAAAATATAAATAACTATTTAAATAATATTATGTCAGATGACAAAAAGGTGATTTTCTCCATGTCTGGAGTTACTAAAGCCTATCAAAATTCACAAACTCCAGTACTCAAGAATATATATTTAAGTTTTTTCTATGGAGCAAAAATTGGAATATTAGGTTTAAATGGAAGTGGTAAATCGACACTTTTAAAGATTATTGCAGGGGTTGATACTAACTATAGAGGAGATGTTGTTTTTGCTGATGGATATTCTGTAGGTTATTTAGAACAAGAACCTAAATTAGATGATTCTAAAACGGTCATAGAAATTGTAAAAGAAGGAGTACAAGATGTCGTAGATATTTTAGATGAATATAATAAAATAAACGATATGTTTGGCTTGCCAGAGATCTATGAAAATCCAGATAAAATGGATGATCTTATGGCAAAACAGGCTGTATTACAGGATAAAATTGATGCTTGCAATGCTTGGGAATTAGATACGAAGTTAGAAATTGCAATGGATGCTCTTAGAACCCCACCTGGGGATTCGCCCATCAATGTTTTATCTGGTGGTGAACGAAGAAGAGTAGCCTTGTGTAGGTTATTATTACAAGAGCCAGATGTATTATTATTAGATGAGCCTACCAATCACTTGGATGCTGAAAGTGTTCATTGGTTAGAACATCACTTATCACAATATAGAGGGACGGTAATAGCAGTAACTCACGATCGGTATTTTCTCGATAATGTAGCAGGTTGGATTTTAGAATTAGATCGGGGAGAAGGAATTCCTTGGAAGGGGAACTATTCTTCGTGGTTAGATCAAAAATCTAAACGCATGGCACAAGAGAGTAAAACAGCTTCTAAACGTCAAAAAACACTAGAACGCGAATTAGATTGGGTTCGTCAAGGTGCAAAAGGAAGGCAAACAAAACAAAAAGCGAGACTTAATAACTATGATAAGTTAATGAGTCAAGATCAGAAACTATTGGACGAAAAATTAGAAATTTACATTCCTAATGGACCACGTTTGGGTACTAATGTGATTGAGGCCAAAGGGGTTTCTAAAGCATTTGGAGATAAGCTGCTGTATGAGGATTTAAATTTTAATTTACCCCAAGCAGGAATCGTTGGTGTTATTGGTCCTAATGGAGCAGGAAAAACAACGATCTTTAAAATGATTATGGGTCAGGAAACACCGGATGCTGGTGATTTTACTGTTGGAGAAACAGCTCAAATTGCTTATGTAGACCAAGCCCATTCCAATATTAATACAGAAAAGTCAATCTGGGAAAATTTCTGTGATGGTCAAGAGTTGATTATGATGGGAGGTAAACAAGTTAATTCAAGAGCTTATTTAAGTCGTTTTAACTTTGGAGGAAGTGAACAAAATAAAAAAGTTGCTATGCTTTCTGGTGGAGAACGAAACCGTTTACACCTTGCCATGACTTTGCGCGAAGAAGGAAACGTATTATTATTAGATGAACCGACAAATGATTTGGATGTAAATACACTTAGAGCCTTAGAAGAAGGTTTGGAGAGTTTTGCAGGTTGTGCAGTAGTAATTTCTCACGACAGGTGGTTTTTAGATCGTGTTTGTACACATATTTTAGCTTTTGAAGGAGACAGTCAAGTTTATTTCTTTGAAGGTGGATTTAGTGATTATGAAGAGAATAAAAAGAAACGATTGGGTGGTGATTTGCTGCCAAAAAGAATCAAATACAAAAAACTAATTAGATAATTTTTTTAATGTTTAGTGCCATAAAAGTTATTGCTTTTGATGCCGATGATACCTTATGGGTAAATGAACCTTATTTCAGAACAGCAGAAAAAGCGTTTTGTGAGCTTTTAAAAGAGTATGTTCCTGAAGAAGAATGTAACGAGTTGTTATATAAATTTGAAATGCAAAATTTACCTTTGTATGGGTATGGCATCAAACCTTTTGTATTATCCTTGATTGAGGCTGCCATTACTATTTCAAAAAAGCAAATTCCTTTAGAAATTGTTTCAGAAATTATTGCAATAGGAAAAGAAATGTTGCAAATGCCTGTCGAACTCATTGATGGAATTGAAGCAACTTTAGCTCATCTTTCAAAAAAGTATCTTTTGGTAATGGCTACCAAAGGAGATTTATTAGATCAAGAACGTAAATTGATAAAATCTGGTTTGGAAAAATATTTTCATCACATAGAAGTGATGAGTGATAAACAACCTAATAATTATCAAAAATTAATAACTCATTTAGACATTACTCCTTCGCAATTTTTAATGATTGGTAATTCCTTAAAATCTGATGTTCTTCCAGTTTTAGAAATCGGATCTTATGCAATTCACATTCCGTTTCATACTACTTGGGAACATGAAAAAGTAGAAGAAGAAGTAATGCATTACAATTTTAAGGAACTGAAATTGGCTTCAGAATTGATCGATTTATTATAATTATAGTACTCCATTTTTAAAATTTAAATTATGTCTAATTTATTTCAACGAACAGTATTTTTTTTCATTTTCTTTTTAGTTGTTTTTAGTGCTCCGGCACAAGAAAAAACTAATTTCACTTCATTAGATGTTTTTCAGTTAGAATTTGCTGCTGACCCTCAAATAGCGCCAGATGGCTCCACTATAATTTATAGAAGAAAAGGCTTTGATATTATGAAAGATCGTTCTAAAGGAAGTCTCTGGATGCTTTCATCCGACGGTGAAAACCATCATAAACTAACAAATAAAGAAACTGACGAAAGTCAAGCAAAATGGTCGCCAACTGGAGACCGAATTGCCTTTGTAAGTAATTCAGAAAATGGAAGTGAAATATATTTGTATTGGCTAAGTTCGAAAGTTACTGCAAAGTTAACTCAACTTGAAAATAGTCCGTCTTCTATTACTTGGTCTCCAGATGGAAAGCATTTAGCATTTTCAATGAAAGTAAATGCTAAAGCGCCAGTAATTGCAAAAATGCCTTCAAAACCACAAGGTGCAAAATGGGCAGCTGCACCAAGAATTACAGACCGTTTAAAACACGAGGCTGATGGACAAGGATATATCAAACCCGGATTCTCACAGATTTTTATTATTTCTTCAGAAGGAGGCTCACCAAGACAGTTAACAAAAGGAGATTATAACCATCGAGGAACTTTATCTTGGTCTCCTAATGGAACGGAAATTTTCTTTTCGGGAAATCTTACTGAAAATTGGGAATATGATTTTAGAAACTCTGAAGTGTATTCAGTGAATAGCCAAACGTTAAAAATTAAATCTTATACTTCACAAAATGGACCTGATTATCAACCTAAAGTAGCTCCAAATGGGAACTTTATATCTTATTTAGGATATAAAGATAAGGTGCAGACGTATCAGGTAAATCAGTTAACGATTATGGATCGAGATGGGGAAAACAAACGAGTAATTTCAATTGACTTAGACAGAAGTATTAAAAATGCCGTATGGTCTAAGGATAGTAAAGGACTTTATATTTTATTTGAAGATAAAGGAAAAACGAATCTTGCTTTTATGGATTTGAATGGGAAAATTTCAAAAATAACTGATAAAATAGGGGGAACTAGTCTTGGAAGACCTTATGCGAGTGGAAGTTTTTCGGTATCTAATAAAGGGAAAATAGCTTTTACTTATGCTGCTGTTAACCGTCCAGCAGATCTTGCCATCACTTCCCTAAGATCAAAAAAAATTAAAGTGTTAACTCACTTAAATGCAGATTTATTGGATTACCGTTCCTTAGGTGAGGTAGAAGAAATATGGTATACATCAAGTGTTGATGGCAGAGATATTCAGGGTTGGATTGTTTATCCTTTTGATTATGATAAAAACAAAAAATACCCAATTATTATTGAAAATCATGGAGGACCTATATTAAATTATACCGCTAATTTTTCAGCTGAAATACAATTATATGCTGCAGCTGGCTATCTGGTTTTTTATCCTAATCCTAGAGGAAGTACAAGTTATGGCGAGGAATTTGGTAATTTATTATACAATAATTATCCAGGGGAAGATTATAACGATGTTATGGATGGATTAGATGCTGTTATTAAAAAAGGAATTATAGATGAAAAACGATTGTATGTTACCGGTGGAAGTGCGGGAGGAATAATGACCGCTTGGATCATTGGAAAAACCGATCGATTTAAAGCAGCTGTTGTAGCAAAGCCAGTAATGAATTGGATAAGCAAGACCTTAACAGCAGATAATTATTATGGGTATGCAAATTCTAGGTATCCAGGGCAGCCTTGGGAGAATTTTGAAAACTATTGGAAATTCTCACCAATTTCTTTGTTAGGGAACGTAGAAACTCCAACAATGGTAATGGTTGGTATGAATGATTTGCGAACACCACCGAGTGAGGCGAAGCAATTGTATCACGCTTTAAAACTTAGAAAAATACCCACCGTTTTAGTTGAAATTCCTGGTGCTTCTCATGGAATTGCCTCCAGACCTAGTAATTTAATTACTAAAGTAGCACATACCATTGCTTGGTTTGAAACGTATAAATAAATAATTTTTGTTCATTTTATGGCTGTTAATAGAAAATTTATGGCCATGTTTTTAAAAAATTAAGTACTGGCGCTAAGCTTTCAAGAGGACTCTCTTCCATTGGAGTGTGTCCTGTGTTTTCTAATATAACTAATGTGTTATTTGGTAAATCTTCTTGAAATTTATAGGCATTTTCGACTGGGATTAATAAATCTTGTGATCCCCAAAGTATTAGTGTTGGCTGCTGAATGTATTTTATATTGTTATAAGTACTCGTATCTTTTGGTGTTTTGAGTCGATCTACGAAGGCTTTTCGATTTCCTGCTCTGAGCGTGAGATTAAAGTAACGTTCAACTACTAAGTCAGTTACTTTTGAGCTGTCAAAATATACATTTTCAACACTAGCTCTCACTAAAAAACGTGGAGTTATAAAGCTAAGTAATTTGTTGATTACAGGAATTTTAGCCAAGCTAAAAGCAATGGGTACACTCTTGGAAGCTATCGGATATCCAGATGCATCAATTAAAATCAATTTTGTTACCATGCTTGGTTGTTCCAAGGTAAAATTCCAAGCGATCGCTCCCCCTAAAGAATTACCAGCCAGCACACATTGCTTGATGTTTAAAGCTGTTAAAAAATCCTTTAAAAAAGTGGTATAATGAGCCATTGTATAGTTGCCATCAGGAAAGGGACCGGTTAAACCATAAGCAGGAAGGTCCATTCTAATTATTCGATGTGATTTCTTTAAACGATCGGACCATGCATTAAAAGTATGTAAACTCGCTCCTGTGCCGTGGATAAGTACAATCGGAATGGTATCTGTTTGTAGTCCTTCGTCTCGAAAATGAACATCCATTCCATTGACAGCAATAAACGAAGAGCTGGAATTGGCATATTTTATTTTTAATTCATTTAAAGGAATGTCTCGATGACTAAACATTATAATAACAGCAATAATAAATAGTAAGGTAAGACTTAAAATAACCGTTAACTTTTTAGTCAAATAATTCATGATTTTACAATAGATATTATTAATGGAGTTATTTTCACTGATGTTTTATCTATCTTGGTTTACTTTGGCAGGTATTTGATCCATTGCTCGCTCTGCAATAGCCGTTATTGATAATGATGGATTTACCCCCGGATTTGAAGAAATCATAGCGCCATCAATAATATAAAGGTTCTTATAGCCAAAAACGTTATTGTTTTTATCAATCACACCTTCCGAAGGATTTTTTCCCATCACTGCACCTCCTAAAATATGTGCAGTTGATGGAATTCCTGCAATGGTTTCTAAAGCAAATGAGGTGCTCACCCCATTTACAGCTTTGGCATATTCCTTAATTAATTGGACTGATTCTTTGATAAAAGGAGTCGGTTTTTTTCCTTTACTAATACTTGAACCCATCAAACCAAAAATAGTTCTCTTAAATCTTAGTGTACTATCTAGGGTTTGCATAAAAAGAAGTGTCACTGTTTTTTTTGCCCAGCTGTTCACAAGGTAAATTTTAAAATAGTTTCGGGGAGATTTTATAAAAGACACAAGCACCATTGCTAAACGAGAGAAAAAAGTACTGCCCGTTACATAGGGTAGGTGTAGGAATTTCCAGGCATTGGATCCTTCAGAATACCTCACCACTTCTAGGTGACTATTTTCATCAGTATCTAAAATACTTCCGATGGCCACACCTTTCGAATAATTTTTGTCTTTATCAAGACTAGAGATACTTACCAAGGTTTCATTATTGGTTCGTATATCATGCCCTAACCTATTTGATAGCTTAGGTAATGAACTGGTTTTTAACTTAAGCAGCAGTTTGATGGTCCCTAAAACACCGCCAGAAAAAATCACTCCTTGGCTTTTTATTTTCCTTCGCTTGGTCACAAATTTTGTGCTAGTTTTTATGGCTACTTCGTAGCCATTAGCACCATCTTCTTCGTTAATTGGGCGTACATCATACACCTCATGTTCAGCGAGTATTTCAGCGCCCAGTTTTTGAGCCAAATACAAATAGTTTTTGTCCAATGTGTTTTTAGAATTATTTCTGCAGCCTGTCATACAAGCTCCACAATAATTGCAACCGGTTCTTTCGGGTCCCTTGCCTTCAAAATAAGGATCTTTTGTAGTAACATTTTCTTCACCGAAATAAACCGCAACATTGGTAGCGTCAAATTTATCTTCCATATGAAGCCTTTGAGCTACTTTTTTTAGCCCTAGATCTGCATCAAATAATTTGGGTGTTTTGGCAGCACCAAGCATTTTTAAGGCTTCTTCGTAATATGGAGCTAGTTCATCTTCCCAATCGAGTAGTTGACTCCAGCTACCGGTTTTAAAAAATGTGGATTTTGGAATGGGCAATGTATTGGCATACACTAAAGAACCTCCACCGACTCCTGTTCCTGAAAGAACTGCTATGTGCCTAAAAAAAGTTAATTTCATGATACCAAAGAAATGGATGCTCGGAATCCAAAGCCATTTTCTGAAATTCCAGTTGGTTTTAGGAAAATCGTTAGCCTTGAACCATTTACCTTTTTCAACCACTAAAACCTTATAGCCTTTTTTTGATAACCTTAAGGCACTCACCGAACCTCCAAAACCACTTCCTACTATAATATAATCGTACTTCATTTTTATTTTATACTATTTTCTTGTATGATTTGCTGCCTCGGTATTGCATTTACTAGCACTAAATTAGTAAAAGAAAACGAACCAGAGAATGTCTTGCAGAAATAAACAATTATACTTCTGATAAACAATTAGTTACAATTAGTATAGACTTGTTTTTAATAAATCCTATAGCTAATTGAAGGCTTACTTTATTGGATTCGTTCCTTTATTAAGTTGTATTTTCGCCTGCAATTATCAATTGTATTTTACTATTAAAATTATAAATGATTTGTTTAAAAAAAAATGAAAATTAAAATGCAGCGTTTTTTTAATTTTAAAATTGGTATTGCTGGTGCATTAATAATGGGTATTTCGGTATTCTGTATCAATTATTTCTCCACAAAATTTCTTTTTGAATCGATTACTGCAGCCTTAAAACAAAGTGCCTATACATTTATTTTTGGAGGTTTTTTAATAAAAAGTTGTGAGTATATTGCTGTCTATTTTAAGAAAAATAGTATTGCTATTTTATTAGCAATAGCAATACCTACCATCATTACCTTATTGCTTACCTATGGTTTGCATATGCTAAAAGGTACCCCAAAGCCCTTAGCATCAACACTGCCAACATTGGCTATTATTCCAGCTACTGCAATATGGGCTTTTAGAAAAAGAAGCTTGTTGACAAAACAATTTTAATTAATGTATGTTATTAATTATAACACGTTTCCGTTGGCTTTGGCTTCTTCGTCTTTTTTACGTCCAATAACTGAACCCACTGCCATTCCGCCAATTAAACCTATAGTAATGCCTAAGGAACGTTCTAGATTAGATAGAATAGCTACTCCAAATAGCAAGCCAAATGACAATCCTAAAGCACCATACCTATTGGTATAATAGCCTTTGGACGTTAAGGAAAAGGTATCCTTTAAATAGGTTTCAAATTTACTTAATGATTTCTTAAAATGTCTTTTTCTGTTTTCAGGGTTAACTTCAAGATTTAAATCCTCCAGTGTTGATTCTATAGCTTCAATTTCATCTTTTGAGAACTCTCTAAGTTTTAATTCGTTTAGGATATGGAGAAATTTTTTACAAACAGTGTTTTCCGATTTTTTAGTCGGTTCTGATGCCAAACGTTCTAAAATTTCACTTGCTTTATTTAGTGTCATGGTGTTTAATACTAATTGGTTTTAGCTTAAATTAAAAATGAACTGCCATTAAAATAGGCAATGTTTAAAAAACTTTAAATCGAGTTTTAGTTATTTTCATAAAGCCTTAATCTATTTTTTAGCGCATTTAATTCCTTCCGCAAGGCTCTTTCTTTTTTTAATAAATTAAATACCACATCAATGCCTTCAAGATTCATGTTTAATTCGTTGTGGAGTCTGATTATTTTTTCTAGATCACTGATTTGATCTTGATGTATAAATTCTTTTTCGGCTATAATTTGAATTTGAATGAGCCCCATCGTGTTCAAAGCAGTTACAAATGAAACTTCTATGTTGTAATGATAACAAAGAGTTTGAGTCGATATTAAAGGTTTTTCATTCATTTTTTATTTATTTTTTGTAATTCCTTAAATAACTTTATTTCTTGTTCAGTTAGATCTGTCGGTATCTTTATATGATAGGTGATATACAAATCTCCAAATTCCCCTTCTTTTTTATAGACAGGAAATCCTTTTCCTGTTAATTTTACTTTCGATTCATTTTTTGTTTCAGGCTTTATATGGAGCTTGACTTTACCATTAAAAGTAGCTACTGTTATTTCTCCACCCAACACAGCGGTGTATAGCTCCAAATCGATATTCAGGTATAGGTGCTTGCCTTCCCGTTTGAACCGGCTATGATTATCGATGGTGAATTTAATATATAAATCACCATGTGGTCCGCCGTTGATTCCTGCTGCTCCTTTTTCTTTTATTTTTATAACTTGACCGTTTTCAACTCCTGCAGGAATTTTCAGCCTAATTTTTTTCCCATTGATTGTTAGAACTTGTTGTTGCGTGGTATAAACGTCTTTTAAATTCAGTTGTAATTCAGTATGGTAATCCTGACCTTTAAACTTTGGACTGCGACTTTTGCTATAGGAGGATCTTCCGCCTCCAAACATGGATCCGAAAAAATCCGAATATTCTTCGTTTGAAAAGTCCTGCTGACCTGATTGCTGTTGTTGCTGCTTTCTGGCTTTTTCATGTGCTTCTCCCTGTTTCCATTCCTTCCCGTAGGTATCGTATTTTTTACGGCTTTCAGGATCGCTTAAAACTTCGTTAGCCTCGTTTATTTCTTTGAATTTTCTTTCTGACTCTTTGTTATCTGGATTTAAATCGGGATGGAATTTACGTGCGAGTTTCCGATAGGCGGTTTTAATATTTTTTCCAGTTGCTGTCTTCGAAATGCCCAAGATTTTATAGTAGTCTACAAATGCCATATATTGATGTTGTTTTTCTTAAAAGAGTTTCTAATTAGACAAATCCGATGGGAATTTTTCCGTTAAACAACGAAGTTAATAAAATGGCTTGGGTTTCCGCACGGAAATTTAATAGCAATACATTATAGACATAGTAATGTTTTCATTATTTTTTTATTAGTTGTTTTATAATGATGGAGTTGTTGATTTTAATATAAGCAATATAATGTCCTGGATTAAGATTTTCTAGTGAAAGTTTTTTTACATATTGTTGTTTTGCAAGTATTCTTCCAAGTAAATCAAAAATAATTATTTCATCAACTCTTTCACTTAGTTTTAATGTTTTGTCAAATGGATTTGGAAAAATGGTTAAAGTTAGATCAGAAGTAATATCTAGAACATCCAAAGTAACTGTTTCAGCATCAATTTCGATAAGCCATAATTTGGGAGGGAATATTATTGTTATATCTTCATAAGAAAAAATGAATTTCTCATTGGAAATATATAAACGATGTTTGTTAGGTGTAATTTCGAAAAGAGCAATTGCTTCAACTTGATTACCTATTGGAACAATATTTGATATTTTTTCTGAGATTACCCCAGAAAATATATCTAAACTATTATTTGGTATACCATGTATCGTGTACATAAATGGAGCTTGAGAACTGCTATATCCTATCAGGTAAATAATATTTTCATTAAGAGAAATTTCTGCACTAGTAATAAGACCGTTTGTATTGTAACTGCTTTTTAAAAGAGCACTATGTGTGCCATTGGTTTTTGGTATTGAGTAAACATTAACCCTATTGTCTACCCAGTTTTTGGAAAATATAAGTAGTTGATCACTATAAGAAATCAAGCCTTCTGCATCCCAGTTAGTATTGTTTGGGTTTGAAGTAAAATCAAGTTGGTCAGCATATGAATAGAATATGATTTCTGCTACAGCGATATCATCAGATCCATTGTAGTCATTTTTAGCTATTTTGTATATTTTTAAATCGGTTCTATTTCCATTATTGTTTCCAATATCACCAATATAGATATATGAAGCATCTTGTGTGATATCCTCCCAATCTACATTTGTAGCATTAGTTATTGTGACGGTTCTTGTGATGTTACCAGTATTGGCGTTTATTTCATATAAATTAGCTTCACCACCACTATCATTAAAAGTAATGATGTTATTATTATAAAAAATTAATCCAGAGTTCTCATCTAAATCAGGAGTTTGTAAGTTTGTTATTTCTGTGGCTGTTTGAGATTTGATTGTTAATAAACCAAAAAATAAGAATATTAAGGTTAAAACATATTTCATTTATTGAGTAATTAATACTGTTGAATGTATTATTATTTAAAACAAGTGTTCTGCGGAATCTGAGGCCTTCTTTTTTTAGATTGCGCCCGATAAACCAGCTCCAATTATTAGTGTCTTTTTGTAAAAATAATAATAAAAAATTAAATTATCTTTACTTCAGACTTATATTTTCGCATCTTTTTAGGGGTACTTAATCGCTAATTCCATTTTAATATTACATCTTTTATAAGGGCTATTTTCTTCTACAGGTATTTCTATAAATCCATATTTTCGATAGATATAAATAGCATTTTCTAATAAGATATTGGAATATAAAACCAGTGCATCAAATTTATTTTTTATGGCAAAATCGATGCAATATTGCATTAACTGTTGACCAATTTTATTTCCTCTATGTTTGGGGGCTACCGCCATTTTAGTCAATTCAAAAACACGTTCTGAATAAGGCATTAATGCTACAGTCCCAATAACAGCATCATTCTCAATAACTGAGAAGATATAGCCACCGGGATTGATGATGTATTTTTTTGGATTGCTTAAAACTTCTTTATCATAATCTTCTGCGTAAAAATAAGTTTCTAACCATTCTATGTTTAATTCATAAAAGGCCTTAGCAAATTCATCTTGGAAGGGAAGAATATTTAAAGCCATTACATTTTTGAATCTATATAGGCAATGGTATCGTTCTCAATAGCGATCGTTTGTTTATAAATGCTTGCTGCTTTTGCTAATATCTTTTCTGCAAATTCTCTGTTCTTGATGTCTTTCGCATTGATACGTACATTAAAATAAGCGCCAATAACAGCAGTTCTCGCACAAAGTACTCCAACACCAGCATCTGATAAGGAATTTTGCAATCCATCTTTTAGCATTGCTTGCATCACTTCCATAGATTGAAAAGCGGTTTCCATTACTTTAAATGGTATTTCTGTGGCGTATATGGTGGCATTTTCTATAGCTAATGCTCTAGCTTCCTTCTCATCATCGGTATCTTTAGGCATTCTAAAGCCATCGATAATTTTATTAAAAGCATGGGTGTCTTCATCTACTAAAAACAACAATTGTTCTTTATAAGCTTGCCCTTTTACAGCCCAATTTGAAAAGAATTCCCATTGGTCATCCCAACCTGCTTTATGCGCAGATAGATTGGCCACCATGGTCCCTAATGAAACCCCTAAGGTACCTACATAAGCTGCGATAGATCCACCACCCGGAGCCATGGATTCTCCAGCGGTTTCATCTGCGAAATCATCCAATTTAAAATCTATTAATTTTTTATCATCATTGCCTAGCATGTATTCAATGATCTTTTCTTCTGGATGAAAAGGTTTTAAATCGTCCAGGCCTAATGACTTTACGGCGATTTTAATTTTTTCGCTTTCTGAAATACCCAAAGAGCGTTCTTGCTTGATCAGGTAATAATCTGCAGCATCTAGCATTGCCTGTAAGGGAATCAAGCCAATAATTTCAGAGCCTGTTACCCTAATTCCCCTTTCTAGGGCAGCTTTGCAGCTTTCGTCAAAAGCTTCGTGCATCGACGTGATGCTTATGTTGGTTAAATTATAAGAAATCTGTGCAATGCCATATTCATCTATATACCAACCAATACCTTTTACCGCTTTTAATTTACCAGGAACCCTTTCAGGTTCTCCATGGGCATCCAACACTTTTTTACCTGTTATCGGGTCTCCTTCCCGTTTAACCCTTCCTGCTTCTCTAATATCAAATGCGATGGCGTTGGCTCTCCTAGTTGAAGTGGTGTTTAAATTAACATTATAAGCAATTAAAAAATCACGTGCAGAAATTGCAGTAGCACCAGTTCGAGCAACATCGGTATTAAATGCTGCAGGACCAAAATCTGGTTTCCAATTAGGATCGGTTAATTTTTTAGCCAAGCCTTCGTATTCTCCACTGCGGCAATTGGCTAAGTTTTTTCTTTTTTCTTCTTTCGCTGCTGTTTCATAAAAATAACCAGGAATCCCCAATTCTTTTCCAACTCGCTCTCCCAATTTATGCGCATATTTTGCGGTTTCTGCTAAAGTAATTCCAGAGATAGGAACCAAAGGACATACATCGGTAGCACCAAACCGAGGGTGTTCACCTGTTTGTTTGCTCATATCAATTAATTCAGCTGCTTTTTTTATCAGCCTAAAGGCAGCTTCGATGACCGGTTGAGGTTCGCCAACGAAGGTAATTACCGTACGATTGGTTGCTTTTCCAGGATCTACATCGAGAAGTTTTACTCCTTCAACAGTTTCAACTATTTGAGATACCGTTTCTATAATTTTTGAATCGCGACCTTCACTAATATTAGGTACGCATTCTATAAGTTGTTTTTGCATAATTTTGTTTCTTTTTGATTTTCAAAAGTAATGATTTTTGTAGTGAATATGTAAGGAAATTAAAGAAGTGATTTCGATACATTCCAATTTGTTATCGGAACACTCAATGACCGGTTAAATTGTATTAAAGGGCACTCAATGTAAAGTTTAAATGGTAAAAATAGCTAGGCTATTAGTTCACCATTTATAATTACTTGATCGATTAAATTACTGCCAAATGCATAGGGCAAATAGCCATAGGAAGGAATTTCTTTGGTGATAATAACACTGGCAGATTTACCTTTAGTGATGCTGCCATGAGAGTCACTAATTCCCATCGCATAAGCACCATTTATAGTGGCTGCATTGATAGCTTCTTCTGGAGTCAATTTCATTTTTATACAAGCGGTTGCCACTACAAAATTCATATTCCCACTAGGAGTAGAGCCCGGATTATAATCGCTTGCTAAAGCAAGCGGTAAACCCGCATCGATTATTCTTCTACCAGGAGTGTAGGGAATGCTTAAAAAATAAGAACAAGAAGGCAATGCCACAGGCATTGTTATAGCACCTTTTAAAGCTATAATATCTTCTTCATTTAATACTTCTAAATGGTCTACACTAAGCGCTTTATTTGCTACGCCAGCTGCTACACCACCAATTGCATTAAACTGATTGACATGTATTTTTGGTATTAAATTATATTTTTTTGCTTCTTTTAATAACTGATTGGTATCCGCTACCGTAAAATATCCTTTTTCACAAAAAACATCTACATAAGTTGCTAATTGATATCCTGCTACTTTTGGAAGCATGTCCTTGCAAATATGATCTAGATATCCCTGCTTATTGTCTTTAAATTCTGGAGGAACTGCATGCGCACCCAAAAAAGTAGTTGTTACTTTTATTGGATACTTTTCACCCAATTGTTTAGCAACTCTAAGCATTTTTAGCTCTGCATCGAGTGTGAGCCCATAGCCTGATTTTATTTCTATAGCACCAGTCCCTAAGTGCATCACTTCGATTAATCGTTCTTCAGATTGTTGCAATAAATCTTCTTCAGAGCTTGCTTGAAGCTTTTTTGCGCTATTGATAATTCCACCGCCATTAGCTGCAATTTCTTGGTAGGAGCGACCCTTAATCCGGTCTACAAATTCTTGTTCTCTATTTCCGGCATAAACGATATGCGTATGAGAATCACACCAAGTAGGAAGTACAATCTTACCTGAACAATCTATGGTTTGATCTACCTTAAAATTTGGAATTCCATCCATAATTCCGAAGTCAGAAATACGTTCATCTTCTAATAATAACCAAGCGTTTTTTAGTGTTGGAAGGTTTTTCATTGCTGCTCCACTTACCTTTTCAGGAGCATTATTTCGAACTTGAATCAGTTCTTTTATATGACTAAGTAAAATTTTCATTGGATAAAGATAGCAAACCTCTAAAGGAATTAATAAATTTAGTCCTTTAAAATAGTTTATTATGAAAAATATAGAATTAGGAATCAACACCATTTGTACTCATATAGGTGAAGTAGAAGATAAACAGTTTAAAGGAGCAATATCTCCATTATTTATGACTAACTCGTATGCGTATGAAAATGTAGAAGTTTTACGGTACCCAAGGTATTTTAATACTCCCAACCAAGAAGCATTGTGTAAAAAAATAGCCGCTTTAGAAAAAACAGCAGCGGGTCTTATTTTTGGAAGTGGTATGGCTGCAATAAGTACTTCATTATTAGCTTTTTTAAATAAAGGGGATCATGTGGTGGTTCAGCAGACTATTTATGGAGGCGTTTATAATTTTATAGTGGAAGAATTCCCTAAGTATGGCATAGAATTCGATTTTACTAAGGGGTTTTCCAAAGAAGACTTTAGTTCAAAAATAAAATCCAATACAAAAGTCATTTATGTGGAAAGTCCTTCGAATCCATTAATGAAAATCACTGATTTAGAAATGATTTCTAGTCTTGCAAAAGAAAGAAATTTAACAAGCATCATCGATAATACCTTTGCTTCTCCTATTAATCAAACACCATCAGATTTTGGTATTGATGTGATTATACACAGTGCTACCAAATATTTGGGAGGTCATAGTGATATCTGTGCAGGAGCCGTTGCAGCATCGAATGAGCAGATCGAAAAAATTTGGAATGTCGCAAAAAACTTGGGAGGTAGTTTAAGTGAATACACCGTTTGGTTATTGGAACGCAGTATGAAAACCTTAGCAATTAGAGTAAAAGCGCATAATAAAAACGCTAAAAAAATTGCAAGGTGGCTGCATCAGCATCCATTGGTTGATCACGTATATTATCCGGGATTAAAAACACATCCTCATTATAAATTAGCAAAAAAGCAAATGAATGGTTATACAGGAATGCTATCGTTTGAATTAAATGAATCCGTAAATTCTGAAACGTTTTTAAAATCCTTAGCACTTATAAAACCTTCTATGAGTTTGGCAGGAGTGGAGTCTACTATTTTAGCGCCTTCAAAAGCCTCTCATGCCTTGTTAGGAGAAGAAGAAAGAAAAAGGCAAGGGATCAGTGAAGGCCTTTTAAGGTTGTCTGTTGGAATTGAAGATACAAAAGATCTACTATTAGATTTAGAAAAAGCTTTTGAAATGAGCACTATTTAAAATATATTTACCATATGAAAATAGACATACTTGCCATAGGGGCACACCCAGACGATATAGAGTTAGGAGCAGGAGCAACCATTGCTAAAGAGATCGCTCAAGGGAAAACAGTTGGACTCATTGATTTAACCCGAGGAGAATTAGGCACTCGAGGTACTGCTGAAACCAGAGATACTGAAGCGGAAGCAGCAAAAAATATTTTAGGAGCTAGTTTTAGAATTAATATGGGTTTTGCCGATGGTTTTTTTGTAAATGATAAAGTACATCAACTAAAATTAATTGCGATGATTCGTAAGTTTCAGCCGGAAATTGTGCTTTGCAATGCTTTTGACGATCGGCATATTGATCATCCAAAAGGCAGTAAATTAGCTTCTGATGCTTGTTTTTTAAGTGGATTGATAAAAGTGCAAACAATGGATGATCAAGGAAATGAGCAAGGACCTTGGAGACCGAGTAAGGTATATCATTATATGCAATGGAAAAATGTAGCTCCCGATTTTGTGGTGGATGTGAGCGGTTATTTAGATCAAAAATTAGCTGCAGTTTTTGCTTATAAAACCCAATTTCACCAGCAAGATTCAAACGAACCTGTTACGCCAATATCCACCACAAATTTTAAAGATAGTTTGACCTATCGGGCTCAAGATTTAGGCCGATTAATTGGGACAGCACACGCAGAAGGCTATAATGTAGAACGTTATGTAGCCGTAAAATCCTTATCCGATTTAATTTAAAATTTCTTTGCAATCGCTATTGTGAAGATGTTGTAAATGATTTATATTTGCAACCGCTTTAGGGCAAACATTAAATGGTGGTTGTAGCTCAGTTGGTTAGAGCATCGGTTTGTGGTACCGAGGGTCGCGGGTTCGAATCCCGTCTTCCACCCAAAAGCAAAAGCCTCTCTTTACGGAGAGGCTTTTTTTGTGGAATTCATTTGTAATGATCAAGGTTTCAGAAAACCGCTATCTTTTAACTCAATTAAGATTTATCTAGTTTAATTCTTCCTTCTCTGTTTGCTATTTCCCAAGCTGTTAGGAATATTAATCTTGATCTTTTTGCCAATAATTCATATTCTATTTTATCTGGAGTATCGGTATGCTTGTGGTAATCTTTATGCGTTCCATTAAAATAGAAAATTACTGGAATGTTTTTTTTAGCAAAATTATAATGGTCACTTCGGTAATAAAACCGATTGGGATCATTATCGTCATTATAGGTATAGTCCAACTCTAAGTTAGTATATCTTTTATTTACCGCTTCGGATACATCGTGAAGTTCTTGGCTTAATTTATCGCTTCCAATTAAATACACATAATTATCATTTCCTTCTTTTTCAGATCCAATTCTTCCAATCATATCCACATTTAAATTTACCACCGTATTGCTTAATGGAAATAAAGGATTTTCTGTATAGTATCTAGATCCATACAAACCTATTTCTTCGCCAGTCACATGTAAAAATAGAATGGATCGTTTGGGCCCATTGCTTTGTTTTTTTGCCTTCTGAAATGCTTTTGCAATTTCTATAAGTGCAACAGTACCACTACCATCATCATCTGCGCCATTATAAACTTCCCCATCTTCTATTCCCACGTGATCGTAGTGAGCTGATAAGATAATTAGTTCATCTGGTTTTTCTGATCCCTTGATAAATGCCAAAACATTTTGTGAGGGATTGCCATTACTTCCGCCATTAAAATAAGAAGCAGGGATGGCTTGGTAGTAATTTTTTTCTTCTATCGGAGATTCAACTCCTTCGTCGATGTAAAAATTTCGAAGGTATTCCGCAGCCAAATTATTTCCATTTTCACCGGTCATTCTTCCTTCCATTTGGTCACCAGCAAAGGTATAAAGGTCTGTTTTTAAATTTTCCGCATTAATGGTATTTGCATAATCTTCCGCAGTCATTTTTTTTGAAGTAGCATTTTGAGCGGTATTACAAGAAACAGTTAATGCAAGGGACAAGAGTAAAAGTAATCGAATCATATACGTATCAGTTTTAGCTGATAAATATACAGCAAGTTAAAAGTTTAATTGTGAAAGTTATGTGAAAAGTTAATTTATATCTGCCGTCTAATTATATTTACAGCTATGAATTCCAATCCAGCGATCAGTATTTTAATGCCTGTAAAAAATACCGCTCTTTTTTTAATTGAATGCCTGGAATCGATCATTAGGCAAACGGAAACTGATTTTGAGTTAATTGCCATTGATGATGATTCCAGCGATGAAAGCCATTCCATTTTAAAAGAATTTGCTATAAAAGACAAGCGCATTAAGGTTTTTAAAAACACAGGAACCGGTATTATAGAAGCGTTGAGGTTGGCCTATTCAAAATCATCTGGTACGTACATCACTAGAATGGATTCAGACGATGTAATGAGTTTAACTAAATTACAGGTATTAACATCTAATTTGGTAGCTTTTGGAAGCGGACATATTGCTTTAGGAAAGGTTTTGTATTTTTCAGCAAGCCCTTTAGGTGCGGGTTTTAAAAACTATGAGCTTTGGTTAAATTCACTGATTGAAAAAGGAACTAATTTTGAGGGTATCTATAAAGAATGTGTGATACCGTCACCTTGTTGGATGGTGTATCGGGAAGACTTAGAAAAGTGCCAGGCATTTTATCCCAATGTATATCCAGAAGATTACGATCTCGCCTTTCGTTTTTATAAGGAGGGATTAAAGCCCATAGCCTGTTCTCAAACATTACATCACTGGAGGGATTATTCCACTAGAACCTCTAGAACCCATGTTCATTATGCGGATCATACGTTTTTAGATATTAAAATGGACTATTTCTTAAAATTAGAATGTGATGCTACTAAAAACTTGGTGCTTTGGGGAGCGGGTGATAAGGGTAAGAAAGTCGCAAAAATTTTGATTGCACAAAATATAAAATTTACTTGGATTTGCGATAACCCTAAAAAAATAGGGAAGCATATTTATGATCAATTAATACGGCCTTTTACTGCATTAGCCTCCATTGATAACTCGCAAAGCATTATTACGGTAGCGAATTTAACAGCTCAAAAAGAAATTAGATTATACTTTAAAGAAAAGAATTTAATTTCAAATAAAGATTATTTCTTCTTTTGCTGAATAATTTAAAAATTATTCACTCTTAAAGTTTTAATAAATAGAAAAAGCGTTTTATATTTGCCACCGCTAAAGGAGAAATGGCAGAGTGGTCGAATGCGGCAGTCTTGAAAACTGTTGAGGGTCACACCTCCGGGGGTTCGAATCCCTCTTTCTCCGCATTATAAAACCGTAACAATCAGTTTATCTGTTAGTTGCGGTTTTTTATATTAATAATATCCCCACATCGCCCCCACAATCTTATTTTTTTAAAAGAATGTTTTGCATTGGTTTGTTGTTGTATAATGAATAAATATAGTTAGAAAATTTTAGAGGGGCACCCTTTTTTAGGTGCGAAATGGAGATATTTGATAAGAATCTCCCTAAAACAAAAAAAGCCTCTCCTTAATGGAAAAGCTTCTCTTTAGTCTAATTTAGACTACTAGTTCTATTTAATAGACTCAACACAATATTTTAATTGCGATCTGGACGTGACTCGAAACTCTCGCCTAGTTGCTATTTTTTTTGTAATATACTTCTACACACATCAAAAACGCACATCTACAAATTATTTTCAGTAAATTAGCTGTTAAAATCTATAAAAATGTTATTTATAGACTGAAAATAAGAGATATATAACTCGCTATTATGCTTGAACTTGATAATTTTTCCTCTAAAACACCAAGTCTAAATCAAAATAATTTGTAAAAGAATACGTTTATTCAAATATTATTTAACCCTGAAAAAATATAGCTTGAAAAAATCCACACATACTTTATATTTAAGCCTTATGGCTATTATAACATTAATAACAACCATATATCTTTTTTATACAGGATTTTCTTACTATCAAACTTCACTAGAGGAACGATTTTATCACCCAAATCACGATTGGTTTAAGCCTAGTGGAGCATTTGGTCATGGCTTAGGAATAGTAGGAACATTAATGATTCTATTCGGAGTGTCAATATATATTGCACGAAAACGATATAATTTTTTATCAAGATTTATTCGATTAAAGTATTTATTGGAGTTTCACATTTTTCTATGTACTCTAGGCCCTATTTTAGTGTTATTTCACACTGCTTTTAAATTTGGAGGAATTGTGTCTATTGCATTTTGGAGTATGGTTGCTGTTGTATTAAGTGGTGTAATAGGAAGGTATATTTATATACAAATCCCTCATACTATTGATGGAAGGATGCTTAGCCTTAATGAAGTGAAAAACATGAAAACAGATTTAGTTAAAATACTTAGTGAAAAACATAATTTAGATAACAACACTATTGAGCTATTTGTTAACTATTCTGAAGGGGAAGATTCCTCTAATAAAAAAAGTTCTACACATAAGCTAAAGAAGGTTTTAAGGGATAAAAACATCCCAGTTGAAGAAAGAAAGACCATACTCAATATGGTTAAAAATGAACGTTCTCTTTCTGGTAAAATTGCTAGATTACAAAACATGCAAAAACTTTTTAAATATTGGCATGTGGCTCACTTACCTTTTGCTTTGATTATGCTTATTATACTAATTATTCATGTTGCAATTACATTGGCATTTGGATATAAATGGATATTTTAATGAGTGTATTTTTAGAGCAAATAATAGTCTACGGTTTTGTTTTTTTGCTTTGTGCAATAATTATTGTTTTCTACTTAAGAAAAAAGAAAAATACTTCTCTGGAAATCATAAAAAAAGTTGTCATTGCTAAAGAAGAAGGATTGTTTGAACCTGTTTCATTACATCCATATATTGACTTAAATACATGTATAGGAAGTGCTGCGTGTGTAGTTGAGTGCCCTGAAAAAGATATTTTGGGGATTGTTGATGGTAAAGCTACCGTAATTAATACCTCTAACTGTGTGGGACATGGAGCTTGCTTTCATGCTTGTCCAGTTGAAGCGATTACATTAAGAATTGGGACAGAAACTAGAGGAGTAGATTTACCCCATATTAATCAAAATTTTGAGACTAATATTAAAGGAATTTACATAGCAGGAGAATTAGGAGGAATGGGGCTTATAAAAAACAGTGTAGAACAAGGGCAGCAGGCTATTGAAAGCATTTTAAAAAGTAAGAAACCATCAAAAGAAGGAGTTTCTGATGTTATAATAATTGGAGCAGGCCCCGCAGGAATATCTGCAACGTTAGCTTCAAAAAAACATGGGTTAACGAGTAAAACATTTGAACAAGACTCTTTAGGAGGAACAGTTTACACATTTCCAAGAGCAAAAATTGTAATGACTTCCCCAATGAACCTACCGCTGCATGGTAAAGTAAAATTATACGATACTTCTAAAGATGAATTACTGCAATTATGGAATAAAGTAATTACTGATAATAATATAGTTATAAACGAAAACACAAAAGTTGAAAATATCATTCCTCAACAAGATGGTACTTTTAAAGTGGTTACTGCTAATGGAGATGAATTTTTAGGTAATCATGTTTTAATTTCTATAGGAAGAAGAGGTAGTCCTCGGAAACTGAATATTCCCGGTGAGGTATCTACTAAAGTCGCTTATAGACTTTTAGAACCAGAAAGAATTTCTAATAAAAATATTGTTGTTGTAGGTGGTGGTGATTCAGCGATGGAAGCTGCCATGTTATTAAAAGATGATAATAATGTAACTCTTTTATGTAGAAATGACAATTTTACTAGGTCTAAGCCTAAAAACAGAGAATTAATTAATAATTGTATTGAAGATAATTCTTTACTAGTGGTTTTTAACTCAAATTTATTATCCATAAATGATGAGTCTTGCATATATAAAGTAAATGATCAAGAAGATTCAAAACAAGTTAAAAATGACTTAGTATATATTTTTGCAGGTGGAGAGTTACCTACTAAATTTTTAGAAAAACCTGGGGTTAAGATTACAAAACGTTTTGGATATATAATGAAAAAGCACAGCTAATTAGTTAAATTTTTACAATTAGATGATTTTGAAATTTAAAAAAAATTGTAGGGTTTTTCTATTGTGAATTGTTATATTTAAGACAGAATACTTTTGCTACCTATATTTTTATCAATAATGGCTAAAAAAACAAAGAGTATTTATTAGAATATATTAGCGACTTTACAATTATTAAATTATACTAAGTTTTCAAATAAAAAAATGCTGCAAAGCCATTTTAAACATATTATTTTCTTTTTTTTAGTAAGTACTGTTTTTGGATATGGGCAAATATCTCCTGGTGACCTTACACAATCTCATGCCGATCTGGAGGGGATGAGTAATTGTACTTTATGCCATGATATCGGAGAAAAAGTATCTAATAACAAATGCTTAGATTGCCATAAGGACATTCAGTCATTATTAAATCAAAACAAAGGGTATCATGCAAGCTCTAAAATTGTTAAGCAAGATTGTTTTGAATGCCATAGTGATCACCATGGTCGAAAGTTTGATATGATTCGATTTGATGAAGATAATTTCGATCATAATTTAGCTGGATATTCTCTAGATGGAAAACATAAAGAAATCGATTGTAAGGAGTGTCATAAACCAGATTATATTGCAGATAATAAAATAAAGAAAAGAGAAAATACTTTTCTTGGTTTAGATGAAAAATGCCTTTCATGTCATGATGATTTCCATCAACAAACATTAACAGACGATTGCCTTAGTTGTCACAATATGGACGCTTTTAAGCCTGTAATTGATTTTGACCATGAACTTACTGATTATCCCTTAACTGGAGAACACATTACTGTTGATTGTATTGAATGTCATGAAATAACCACAAAAAATGGTGAGGATTTTCAAAACTTCAGTAATATTCCATTTAACGATTGTGTAGCTTGCCATGATGATCCTCATAACGATAACTTACCTGGAGATTGTAACAAGTGCCATACGGAATCCTCTTTTTCTACATTAATCGGGAAGGGTCAATTTAAACATAATTTAGCAGGATTTGAATTAAAGAGTAGTCACAATGCCATAGATTGCTTTAGTTGTCATGTAGAAACAAGTAATCCTTTGACTGTTTTTCAGGATAAAACTAATATTGACGAGACTAATTGTATTTCATGTCACAACGATACTCATGAAGGTAAATATGGTTTGGATTGTGCAAAATGCCATAATGAAAGGAGTTTTCTAACATTAAACAACATGGATTTTTTCGATCATGATGTAACAGATTATTCACTAGAAGGGAAGCATCTAGAAGTAGATTGTAAAGAATGTCATAAAGAAAGATATTCTGTACCTATCAATTTTACAGCTTGTAATAATTGTCATGTAGATTATCATCAAGGGGAGTTTATAAAAAATAACATTTCACCCGATTGCGTTGAGTGCCATACTTTAGAAAATGGATTTGAGTATAGTTTATATGCATTAGACGATCATCAATCGTCTTCTTTTCCTTTAGAAGGAGCACATGTAGCGACACCTTGTTTTGCATGTCATGTGAGTGAAGAAGATGAACGATGGACTTTTGCAAAATTAGGCTCAGATTGTATAGATTGCCACCAAGATATTCATGAAAGTCAAATTAGTACAACTTATTATGATAATAACAACTGTACAAATTGCCATATTAATGATGCTTGGAACTTGGTGACTTTTGATCATGAGCTCACTGATTGGCCATTATCTGGAAAGCATAATGAAGTGAACTGTAGAGAATGCCACATAGAATATTCTGATAATGAGACCATAATATCTCAAAATTTCATTAACTTGGACACACAATGTATTTCATGTCATGAAAATATTCATGGAGATTTGTTCGTTATAGATAATGTTACAGATTGTAATAGATGCCATGTCACTACTAGTTGGCTACCAGAAAAATTTGATCATAGTATTACTAAATTTCCTTTGGAAGGGGTTCATTCCACTATAAATTGTAAAGCTTGTCATGAAGTATTAGATGAAAGCGGAAAAAAAGAAATAATTTATAAATTAGAAAAATTTGAATGTATAGACTGTCATTTATAATATTGTTATTATTCAGATTTATTCCATTAATGGCACAATCTCCACACGGAGAGGATCTAATAATGGATTGCTCAGAATGCCATAATCAAGAAGGGTGGACTTTGGACTATGAAACACTATTATTTGATCATAATGAAACAAACTTTGAGTTAGAAGACACTCATTTACAAACCGATTGCAAAAATTGCCATAGTTCATTAGTTTTTAATGAAGCTCCTTCAGATTGTATGTCTTGTCATACAGATATTCATAGCCAAACTGTTGGGAATGATTGTGTTCGTTGTCATACTAGTGATAATTGGTTAGTTTTCAATACTCCTGAAATCCATGAACAAAATGGGTTTCCACTTATTGGAGTTCATACGAACCTTGATTGTGTGGAATGTCATATTAATGAAAGTACCTTGATATTTAATCCTATAGGAAACGAATGTATAGAGTGTCATAGAGATGATTATTTAGCTACTCAAAACCCAAATCATGTGGTGTCTGGATTTTCTACAGATTGTCTTGAATGTCATGATCCAATGGGATTTGGTTGGGACTCACAAGATATTATACATGATTTCTTCCCCTTAACTCTAGGACATGATATACAAGATTGTAGTCTTTGTCATAATACTAGTAATTTTTCGGATATTTCGGCAGAATGTATCGCTTGTCATCAAGAAGATTATAACCAAACAACAGATCCAGATCATCAAGCAGCAAATTTACCAACAGATTGTGCTTCTTGTCATTCTACCAATCCTGGGTGGATGCCAGCTACACTAGATCATGATTTTTTCCCATTAACATTGGGTCATGACATACAGGATTGTAATCAATGTCATATTAACGGAAATTACGATAACACACCAACAGATTGTTTTGCTTGTCATGAAGATGATTATAATCAAACAACAGATCCAGATCATCAAGGAGCATCATTCCCTACCGATTGTGTTACTTGTCATACTACTAATCCTGGATGGATGCCAGCAACTTTTGATCATGACGGCATGTATTTCCCTATTTATAGCGGTGATCATGAGGGAGAGTGGAATAGTTGTTTAGAATGTCATACTGATCCAAATAATTATTCGGTTTTTACTTGTATTACCTGTCACACACAAGCCGATACCGATGATGAACATCCCTTGGATGAAGTGCCAGATTATATATATGAAAGTAATGCGTGCTTACAGTGCCATCCAGATGGATCAGGTTAATATATGAAGAAACAAATTATTATATACCTCTTTATTTCTAGTTTTGCCACATTCCTTTATGGGCAAAATGAAGAATCTCAATTGTCTGGGGCTGTTTCTTTTGTGACTTCAAGTAATGTTTATGTTAAATTTAGCTCAACTAAAGAGATAGAAATTGGAGAAGTATTGCAGCTTTCGGGGGTAGATTGTCTTCGGGTGGTTAATAAATCTTCCACATCAATAGTCTGTACTCCCATAAATAACTGTTTAGTAAAAAAAGGGGATACGGTAATTTATAAGAAGAAAATAGCGGAAGAAAACATTGATGACCCCAATGAAAAAGAAACAACTAAAGAAAAAGCGATCCCTGTAAAAGAAGTATTAGTAATACCAACTGTTATAGAAGGAGAACCTGTTTATACTGAAAAGATTCGAGGAAAGGTTTCAGTTGCAAGTTATAACTTGTTTTCAGATGTTAGAGAGGACAGGCATCGGTTTTTAACTCGTTTTTCTTTAAATGCAAATCATATAAGTAATTCAAAATTTTCGATTGAATCCTACTTAGCTTACAGAAAGGTAATTGTACCCTCGGAAAGTAATTACAGCGGAAGAACGGATATTTTTAATGTCTATAATTTTAATGTTCGGTATGATGCTACACCAACTTTTTCAGTAACTGCTGGAAGAAAAATAAACCCCAAAGCACCTTCCATAGGTGCAATTGATGGATTGCAATTAGAGAAATATTTTGGAAAATTTTATGTTGGTGCTATAGGAGGTTTTCGTCCAGATTATTATGATTACGGATTTAATGCAGACTTATTGCAATATGGTGGCTATGTAGGAGTAGATACAAAATCGAAAAATATAGTTAGTCAGACGACATTGGGGGCTATGGAGCAAACAAATTCGGGAGCTACCGATAGAAGATATATTTATCTTCAGCATTCCAGTACCATAGCTTCAAAATTGAACTTTTATACTTCTATGGAATTGGATATTTATGGTAAAAATGACAATGATACTCGTTTGACAAATTTATATCTTTCTTTACGATATCGATTTAGTCGAAATGCAAATGTGATGGTATCTTTCGATTCTAGAAAGCGAGTTATTTATTATGAATCGTTTCAAACTGATATAGATCTTTTATTAGATAATGATTTAGCAAGACAAGGTCTTCGTGCTAGATTTAATCTAAGGCCCGTAAAACTACTTTGGATTGGAATTAGCTATACCAATCGTTTTCAAAGTGATAATAAAAATAAGTCAAATAATATATACGGCTATGCTACACTAACAAAGGTTCCTGGAATTGATGGTAGATTAAACATATCTTATAACATTAATTCATCTAATTATTTAACAAGTAATATTTTTTCTACAAGATATTCTCGCGAAATGGTGAAAAATAAATTAAGCGGAGACTTATATTATCGAATGGCAAATTATTCCTATGAAAACAGAGATTATGAATATAGTCAAAACACTATAGGTCTAGGGTTATCATATCGCATTTCAAGATCCTGGCAGTTTAATATCTCTGGTGAAACTTCAATATTAGAAAACGAAAAAAATTATCGCCTTTATTCTATGTTAACTAAGCGATTTTAAAAATAATTAAAAAACTTTATATATGAATTTTAGAAACTACTTGTTTACTATACTTACCTCATTATTAATTGTTTCTTGCAATAATGGACCTAAAGTAATTACTGAACAATCCAATGAAAATAAAGAAGAAACTAATAGCGGTATTTTTTCAGAAGAAAAGCCAAAAATAGAAATACCTGCTAATAAAACTAGCTCTTCTATTATGGATGGGTTACATACTGTTGTTGTTAATGAAATTTTACCTGCTACAAAATATGTATATCTAAATGTTACTGAAGCAGGGGAAGAGTTCTGGATAGCTACCCGTTCTCAGGACATTACTAAAGGAGGAACTTATTTTTATAAAAGAGGATTATTAAAAACCAATTACGAAAGTAAAGAATACAACAGAGTTTTTGATAAAATTTACTTAGTGTCCAGTTTAGTTGCCGAAAATCATAGAAATAATACAAATTCTGTTAATCATGACATTTCAATAAAAGAAGAATCCTTCAATCAAAAAGAAACCATTCCAACCCATACTGAAAAAATAATTCCTCATAAAGGATCTATTACAATAGCTGAGATTGTCGCTAACCCTACTCAATATGAAGGTAAAACGGTACAATTAAGTGGGAAATGTGTAAAAATTAATCCAAATATTATGGAGCGTAATTGGATTCATTTACAAGATGGAAGCAAAAACGATTT